>Ga0209635_10000743_pt1 | contig 23201 bp, 23 predicted proteins | sample DeeMarSWOR230_32_FD_187463 | JGI IMG/M metagenome (GOLD analysis project Ga0209635, IMG submission 187463) | Marine sediment microbial communities from White Oak River estuary, North Carolina - WOR-2-30_32 (SPAdes) (version 2) | ecosystem: Environmental > Aquatic > Marine > Intertidal zone >...
GAGAGAAAGCCAGGATTCTCAACGGTGTCCCATTTCAGGGTCTCAGGGTCTCTCAGAGACGCGGTGAGCACCGCTTCGACCACTCCGCTGATGTTGAACAGAGAGTCATAGACCTTGTAGATGTCCACGATGCTTTGGTTAAGCTTGCTATGTTTCTTGCCATGGTATATTCCCCTGCTAGGGCCAGGAATCATCCCGAAGAAGTTCTTCACGGCGAGGGACACATACATGGGCGCTTCCAGTACTCTCACCTTGGCCAAGCTGAGCAGATCACTTCCCCGCATTTCGTAGAGCTTATCCGGCACGAACCCGTAGAAGTCCTGCAATTCGAGGGGAGGATGCTTCTTAGCAACTTCGTCTTTGATTAGTTCCGGGTCCGCCGTGCGGCCTCCCCAGTTCTCCTCTGTGATGTTCAGGAATTCCACACCATGCTTCTTAAGGACTTCCCCGATGCCCGAGTACTCAAGGAACCATCGATCGCTATCTCTGAGATCCTCTGGCTCAATTGAGCCCCAGCCTCCACTCTTGAGTGCATCCTCAGTCCTCGCCCATCCGTAGCTCTCCACCATGAGGGCGTCGCCGTCGACGGCGGAGAGGACCCAATCCAGAATCGTCGCCTCAGTGAAGCAGACGGAGAAGCCCCAGTTTGGCTTAACGATCACCGGAGGTTTCAGAGCAAGCTTCCCGACGGTTTCAATGAAAGATTCTTTATCCACCGACTCTTCCACGACAACATTCCCTATCTTGTGCATAGACTCAACTCCTTAGGGCCGTCGCTTTCTCCGCTGCCCATGTTTCAGTGGTGATAATTACGTGTTCTCGGCGTCCAACAATCGGCTTGCCGAATCGCTCTTCGTTGTCTTCCAGATCGAGAGTGCGTTGTATTGCCTTGATAGCCTCATCCATTGGGAGACGTGTGATTGGAATGCCACCAATCCCAGCTCTAGCGGTCTTCAAACCCGTTTTGCCTAATCTAATAGTTTTCATTTTGCTCTTTCCTACCACCAATACTTTTTCAGTGGCATTGCAAGTATTTCTCTAATTTCCAGCTTTTTGTCCTTATCCTTGACGAAAATATCTTTGCTCCTTGATGCTCTCGCTATTACTGCTGTATCTGCGCCTCGGCCAGTTCCACCGACGCCGTAGACGTCTCTGTAAAGATCAATCTTACCTTTATCAGCAGCTATCAAAATCACTTCAACTGCAACCTTGAACCCCTGCCCAAAAGTGTAAAAACTCTTTCTTGCATCGTCCATTCCCTTTGCATGCAAAGGCAAATGTGTTTTGTCAACTGCTCTCCCGCCATATTCACTGATTTGCAGCTTGAATGAGGCCTTCATTTCTAAAGACGAGACAACGACAACTGTTGCTATTCCTTTGAGTGCCTTCGCAAATTTTACACCAGTTTCGCCAGAAGTGCTAGCAACCACGACTGTTCCAATGCCGTCACCTTTTATTCTATTTTTAACAATATCTATCACTTTTTCACTATTTTGTGAACCAGGATTCATGAAATATTCAATCTTTCTCTCAACACTCATTTGTTTCAACTCATTCATAATTTGTAATGATTGTTTCATCCATGATATAAACGTTTCCTAAGGGTAACAAATACTCTTTTTGTTTAACGTTTGCTTGATTCTGAACAATCTTTTTATGTGCCTAAGAACCTATTTAAAAGCCTATGAAAGATCCGCTTAACGAGTTGCTGGGACCTTCCATTTTCCTCCTAGTCTTGGATCTCTTTCTTGAATATCCTGATCAATGGATGAATCTCAGAGAGGTCGCACGTCGAGTCAACAAAAACCCAGGAAGCATCTCACGGGTGATACGGGTGTTACTTAATAGAGGTCTAATAACAGATTGTAAGGTGGGAAAGGTATCAATAGTCTACCAGTTAAACTATAACAATGAAAGAGTACAAGCGTTAATGGTTTTACGGGAAAAATTCAAGAAAAACTGACGCTGCTTCCTTTTTGATTGTTACTTTTCAGCTCCAGATAGGCGTGTGCGCATTAGACTTTTGTTCTGAAACATCTAGATGCGCTTCTGACCTGTAGAAAACTGTGAAAATAAACCAAAATGGCGCCGCCGGTCGGACTTGAACCGACGACCAGCTGGTTAACAGCCTCAGCCTTAAAAGGCCTATGCCCTTCGAAGTCAGCTGCTCTACCGATCTGAGCTACGGCGGCTCTCCACGAAAACATCACGTTTTCTGGGATTCAGTAAGATTTGAAAACTTTGAGCAGTATTTAAGTTTATTCAATGCTTTTTTAACCCAGAAAACGTCAAAAGTGAGATCATAGCTCGCCTCCTACTTGAGGAATAGAGGCCATTTCGTGTGTAGTTATACGATATTTCTGTCTTTGAGAATGTAGGACTTTCTGGCTTAATTAGACGGACATGTTTCATACCTTTGTCTACTTGGGAATGTTTATCCGAGACTTTAGGTCTTCTAACTATTCTAGGTGATGTCTCTCAAGAGGCTGTGAAAGAATGGGTCATGAGGAAGTTTGGAAGACGTTCAACAACCTGATCATAGAGTTTAGAAAGAAAGGAGAAGCCATCCCACCCGAAATAATGGCGGACCTACGTGCTGCTAAAACATTAATACATGTTCTTAAGGCTGATCCAACGAAAATAGAAAATGTTCCAACAATTGAAATGTATCTAGGCAACGTTGAGGCGCATCTTATTTTCGCGGCTCAAGCCAAGTTTGGCCTGGAGTTCGTGAATCGTTGGATGAAAAAATTGAAGGAAGCAAGAGAGAAACCAGATGTGGAAATGCCCGTGGAAACTGCTTCAAAATTTGTTCCAGGTCTGCCTAGAGGTCAACGTTGGGTAAGAGTTCAAGTTTCTAAGGAAACTCCTCAAGAGGAAATTGAGAAACTAGTAAGGGAAAGCGAATTAGAATGCAAAATTCAAGACGACGGGTACATGCTTGTTTATGGGGAAGGAGAAAAACTGAAGCATTTCATTAAAAGAACAGCAGCCAAACTGCGCGTTGCAAAGAAACAAGAAGGCTAAGATCAGTTGCGCTCAGTGATTGAATGCGCATGCAAATACGGACATTCTCAGCAGAAAACAGGATGATTCTGGCCAAGACGGAGAAAAAGGTTTAGAATACGGGATTAAAGGCCGAAAAGAAAGTTTCTTGACGCCTCTAAAAGAGGTTTTTGATGCATAACAGTTAAAACGAGTTGGCCATATCTTTTATTGTTATAGAACAACTTTATAGAAAAACTGTAAAGTAAGCAGCGACTATAAACAGTCAAAAGACGGGAAGGCCTCGGAAAAGATGCCTTACATCAAAAAAATCGAGTTGAAAGGTTTCAAAACTTTTGGAAAGTCTACCTCTATCTTTCTAGATAGAAACCTCACCGTGATAACTGGACCAAACGGAAGCGGCAAAACCAACGTTATAGACGGCATTCTGTTTGGGCTAGGCGAGTTGAGTGCCAGACGTCTTCGAGCTGAAAATTTTTCGAAGCTCATATTTCACGGTGTTCCAGACGCAAACATAGAGAAGGCAAAGAAGGCCAAAGTGATCATTCAATTTGACAACTCAAATCATCGCATACCAGTTGACACAAAAATGGTAACGGTTTCACGTGAGGTTCACAGAAATGGACAAAGTGTCTATCGGCTGAATGGACGGAGAATCTCAAGAACCAACCTGCTAGATATGTTATCTATGGCTGGAATCAGCTCAACTGGGCAGAACATTGTTCTACAGGGAACAATCACCCGTATGGCTGAAATCTCGCCGGTTGAACGTCGAAAGATTTTGGATGACATGGTTGGCATTGCTCAATACGACGCTGAAAAAGCTGAAGCTGAAGAAAAACTTCGAGTAGCTGAAATTTCAATTCGCACCGCCATGGGCAGAGTAGACGAGGTGCAGAGAAGAGTCGACGACCTAGAAAGAGAACGCAACCAGCTACTTCGCCACAATTTTATCCAAAGCGAAATCAAACGATTAGAAGCCATTAAAACTTCCTACGAGATTACAGAAATTGAAGACAAATTCAAAGATTCTCAGTCTAAACTCGAGGAAGCTGAAGGTAAAGTTGAAAATTTGAGACAACTTCGAGAACAGCTAAGGTCTCAGCGCCATCATGTTGAAGGAGAATGGAGAAAACTCAGCTCCGAAATGGTTGAAGAAGGCAGCACACGAGTTCTCGAAGTTCAAATCAAAATAGGTGAAATCAAATCGAGACTAACCGAGCTTAATACCAAAATCGGAGCCTCCACAGCCAGCATTGAAGGACTTAGAAAAGTGAGAGAGAATCACCTGCAACAACTTGAATCCATAAAGAAGGAAATGGCTGAAATCCGCCATGTCGTCAGACAATTGCAGCATGAGCGTAACCGTCTGCTCAAGGAAGTAGCCGCCAAACAGACAGAGCATGATTCTTTAGCTCATGAAACAACCCAGTTATGGGACAACCTTGGCGAAAACAGCAAGAGAATGCGGGAGGTTGAGCAGCGGTTAGACAAAGTTTATCGAAACCTAGTTTCGCTTAGAAGCAGTTACGCCCGAAGTCAAGCAACCATAAGGGCTTTTTCCCGTCGGCTTGAAGACCTAAATACCCGAAAACAACGGTTTGCATCAACCTTAGAAGAGCTCAAAAAATCCTTCAGAGACCTTTCAGAGGTGCAAAACGAACAAAAAAGCAGGCTTAAAACTCTTCAGCAAACTTTGGATAGAAAAATGGCGCAGAAAGAAGCTGCAGAGCAAGAGATGTCTGAAGCTGGGAAAATTGCTAACTCCGCACGTGAAGCGGTAGTCGAGTTTGAAACTCAAAGAAAACTTGCAGAGGCGGTTGCTGAAGAAGAAGCTGCATTAAGAAGCATTGAGGAAATGGGAGATCTCGGCGTTATTCAAGGCATATTTGGCAGGCTAAGAAACTTAATTAAGGTGGACAGAGGCTACGGGCAAACGGTAGAAGTAGCTGCTTCTGGTTGGCTTGATGCTCTTGTTGTTCGCGACGTTGAAGTGGCGTTTACATGTACTGAAACGTTGAAACGCTTAAAATTGGGGAGAATCAAGATTATTCCTCTCCATGAGTTGTTATCTGCTAAGTCTGTGCGTTCGCCAAGCATTGGTGGAATTGGAGGAAAAGCCTCAAAGTTTGTTAAATATCAGAAAAGATTTGAACCTGCTGTAACTTTTGTTTTTGGCGATACTCTTGTAGCAAATGATGATAAAGCAGCCTTGTTGGCTTCTCGTCAAGGCTATCGTTCGGTTACAGTTAATGGAGACCTCTACGAAGCTGGTGGTGCCCTAGAAAGCGGTTACTATCGGGCTCCAGTCGACTTTGCCTCTCTTGTTCCAAGCGAATCAGCCCTCAAAAGCCTAGACGAAGCCGTGAGAACCCTTCGGGAGCATTTAGCCAGAAGAGAAGGCGACATATCAACCTTTGAGGAAGAAATTGACAGAGCAAGAATTGAAATTGCACGGCTAACTGAAACCATAAGCACATTAGAAAATGAAACTACCCGACTGCGAAGAAGCATTAAGCTGACAGGTCGAAACATTGGACGCATTGAACGATATGCTAAGGGAATTTCAGTTAAACTTGAGAAGGAAAAAACCCAGATAGGGATTCAAAAAGCTCAGCGCAGCGCCTTAACGAAAGAAGCTCAAAAGCTCAGAAGCGAATTAGCTGAGTTAAGACGAAAAGTCGACCCGACGCATATCCAAGAACTGGAGATTCAGCGGGCAAAACTTGGGGACGAACTCGTGAAGTTGAGGCAGAAACTTGGCGGCGTAGAAACAGAGCTTTCAACCCATAGGTCAAAGCTGGAAAGTGTGCTCAAAATTAACTATGGAAACGTGAAAATTCAACGCGTAAAGGTGGAGCGGCAACTCGCTAAGTTGGAAGATGAAGTTAAAGAGTCCATAGAAGAAAAAGTGATTTTAGAACAAGAGCTTACAAAACTGGATAGCTCTAAAGAAGAACTATCTCGCTCCGTTTTAACCGCTCGAAAAGAATCAAGAAAGTTTACAGACCAAATCGACAGCATTGACAAGCAACTACATAGACTAGACAGCGCGTACGAACACGCTGAACAACTAAACAACAAGCTTCAGCTAAACCTACAAACACTCCAACTACAGCTGGACCAGCATCTTTTGAAACTGAATGAAATAGGCTACGAGCAACCCTTAAAAGTTCTACTGGACCAGCTTGAAGCCGTAGAGTCCTCGCTTAGACTTATGCGCTTAGAGCTAGAACGGCTAGGAGCGGTCAACCAGCTGGCTCTATCCCATTATGCAGAGCAGATTTCCCGTTACAAGGAACTGTCCATACGCATGAACGAACTGGAACGAGAAAGACAAGCTATATTCAACTTCATGGACGAAATCGAAAGAAAGAAAAGAAGCCTATTCATGGAAGCCTTCAACAAGATTAACCAAAACTTTGGCAAATTTTTCGAGAAGCTTACTGATGGCGGAGAAGCCTTCTTGAAGCTTGACAATCCAGAGGAGCCCTTTAGGGGAGGAATGGACATGGTTGTTAAGTTTCCTGATAAGCCTCCAATTCTAATAAGCGGCGCAAGTAGTGGTGAAAGGTCTGTTTCAGCTGTAGCGTTTCTGTTTGCAATTCAAGACCGTATGCCCGCTTCCTTCTACCTATTCGATGAAGTGGATGCCCATCTCGATGCTTTTCATGTGGCAAAACTCGGAGAACTGCTAGCAGAGGAATCAGCCAAATCACAGTTTTTAGTTGTAACTTTGAAACCAGAAATGGCAAGCAAAGCCGCAAAGCTCTACGGAGTATATGAACGCAACTGTGTTTCCCACGTAGTCTCCACAACCTTCAAAGAGGCAGCTGATTGATGTCTCCTCAGGTTCAGAAGCCCTTCTATTTCAATCCTCCATGGAATATTCTCTTCGAACTAAATAGACTTCGCAAAATTAAGCCATGGGACATTAACATATCCTTCTTATTAAATTCCTTCTTAGAAGAGATGGAAAAAAGTGGACAAATCGACTTCAGGGCTTCTGGAGTGGCTGTGGATTCTTCTTCAACGATTTACCTAATGAAATCAAAGCTTCTTCTAAAACTGGAGGAACCGCCAGCACCACCGCCTAAAGTTCAGTCTGACTTTCTGCCTCCACCTCTTTCTCTTCCGTTTCGTTACGAACTGACTTCCACCACTATTCATCATCTACTGCAAGTGCTAGACGAGGTGCTTAAAGGAGAGCATGTTTTCGCTCTGAAACCACGTGTGGAACCAGTCTTGCCTCCTCCGTCTGAAATTTTGCCTCCAGTTGACATATACATGATGGAAATTGAAAAACAAATGGGAAAACTGCATCAGTTTTTACTTCGACTTTCCAAAGAAAGCATGCCCGTTTTATTTTCAAAAGTTGTTGCAGGCTTAAAACAACTAGAGACAATTAAAACGTTCATAGTTCTTCTCTTTCTGGCTCAAAAGGGGGATGTGAACTTATGGCAAGACCCAGAGCTTAACGACATCTACATAACTCTTGGTGGTGGACCAACGTTTGAGCGACCGGCGGTCGGAGTTGTCTGAAACTATAGACTACGAAGAAAGGCGAGACCTAGCTTTGCTTGAAGCAGCGCTCTATGTTGCTGGTCGACCCCTAGAATTGAACACTTTGGCTTCTGTTATCAAAACTCGGTCGAAAAACAAAACTCGGAGGCGTGTGAGAAAACTTGTGGAAGAGTATGGAAACCGTGACACCGCCCTAGAAATTTTAGAATTAGAAGATGAACGATTTGTCTTTCAGTTGAAAGCAGAATACACGCCTAAAGTCAGAAAACTCGCCCTTAGACCCCTCCTTACGGTAGGTCCATTAAAAACGTTATCCTACATTGCTTTTCGACAGCCGGTTCCCCAATCTCATGTTATAGATGTGAGAGGACACCACGCCTACCAGCATCTTAGGCAACTTGAAGACTTCGGGTTAGTCATCCGTGAAAAGACAGGACGAACTAAAGTTATAAGAACCACCAAGTTCTTTGCGGACTATTTCAGCTTAAGTCACGACCTAAGAACCCTGAAACAACAGCTCAAGGGAATATTTGAAAGTTTAATAAAATTCGAACCCTCAGAAACGGGAAAAACGGAAAAGTAGGTCTACACAGCTTCTTCTGAGGGTTATATGTCTATTTTAACAATAATTCGCTAAGAAAAATATAGAAGCTAACTTCAATAAGGTATAATTAATTCTTTTACTTATTTTATTTTGAAGAGAGAGAAAGGAGTCCTGCTATGACTTTTTCAGACGACCTTGAAGAAGCAAGACGCAAAGGCTATCGACAAGGCTTCAATGATGGCTTCAAAAAAGGATACGACAGAGGCTATGAAGAAGGCTTCGAAAAAGGAAAACTGAGAAACCGTCATTCCAACACAACACGCTTTATGAAAATTTCATGCGAATGCAGAGCTATTAACTTCCATCCAGTTTTCGACAACAGACTGGTCATCAACACAGACGAGGAAAGACGATGTCACGCCTGTCAAAAAATAATTCCAAGAGAAGTAATCTTTGCTCATTATAGCCGACTGCAATCCAATAAACGAACTAGATGATTTTTTAATAACAAAAACAACGATTATTTCCTATAAGGAACATTCAATTTTCTTAAATACGCCACGATGCAATAAATATCTGAGATGCTCACCCAAGAAAAACGGAAACCAATCGCTAAAGTTTGGATTGAATACGAAGGAACTCCTCTCCTCGGAAAGGGAGGAGCAGAAATCCTAGAAGCAATCCGCCGAGAAAAATCGATTTCTAAAGCAGCCAAGAAAATATGCATGTCTTACCGGTATGTTTGGAGTTACCTAGCCAAAATAAGCAAAGCATTGCAGGAGCCGATTGTTGAAACTTATCGAGGTGGAAAAGCTGGCGGAGGCGGAACAAAACTCACTAGGCTGGGTGAAAACCTCTTAAAGGAATATAAACGGGTTGAAAGTTACGTGGGTGAAATTTTAGGCGACGAAGAATATTGGGAGGCTGCAGGATTGAAAATTAGTGCAAGAAACCGATTAAAGGGCACGGTAAAACATGTAGAGAAGGGCGATGTAATCGCAAAAATCAAAATCGAAATTCAAGCACCTACAACTGTAACCGCACTCATATCACGAGAAGCTTCAGAAGAATTAAACATTAAAGCAGGCGACAGTGTAGAAGCCGTGATAAAGGCAACCGAAATTATGGTGGCGAAAGAAGAAGTAGACAAAGAGCGCGAACTTTTACCTTAAACCGACGACTAACAGATATATCTCCCGGGTCTCCGCAAACTTCCGATTTTTTAGTTTCTCATAACATGCAGCAGACAAAGGGATCCCAGATGGACCCGCTAGAAATGATTTTTGTCAACTCTAGAGTGTTTCTAATCAAATATTCTTTAACGGAAGCAGATCTGAAACTTTCACCTTATACGGATGTTCCAAAGAACCAACAATAACCCATGTATCTTTGCTGAAATCGCTGATTATTTCACGGCATCGTCCACATGGACTGAGCAGCCTGTAGGAACCTTTCCCATCACCCCAAATGGCCACAATAGCTTCAAAATCCCTGCATCCATGTGAGACCGCAGTGCAGATTGCTGCAACTTCACCACATACATCCGCAAAACCTACACCAGCCTCAATATGAATTCCAGTAAATACTTTCTTATCCGTCGTTCTGACGGCTGCAGCTACTTCGTGAACATCATCAACATGTAGCCGATCAGCAGTTTCCTTTGCCGTCTCAATCAAGTCAAGATCTTCTTTACTTAATTGGGTTTTTGACTTCAATGCATCTTACTCCTAAACTATTCATGTTAATCTGTTTTATTCCACATCCTTGAGCATTCAATATGAATGTTCTTCAATATCAGCTATTTCCATTAGAATATCAGATACTTCTTACTTATCTTGCTTTAAGGCTGCTTCACACAATTGCATAATCTTCTTTCCGGACCGTCTGAACAATATCGATGCTTCAGTCCAATTGACTACATTGTATTTGTTTCCTAACGCATTAAGTACATCCGCTTGCCACAATCTCATTCCATGCACCTCAATACACATACAAGGAGGATCTGCCCTTTTGAAGCGAAGATAAGCAAAACCAGCCATGCCGCCTACCATTGAGAGAAGAAAATCCAATGTAATCTGCTCCCTTCCACGCCAAAAGGTTTTCCAGTCCATTAACATAACATGTGGATTCACAGACTTTATGGGTAGTGTATGTAGTTTTTTCATATAGTCTATCTCGTGCGCTCTTTCTTTTTCTCATGTAAGCAAGCAAAAATATTAATCCTCTCCACAGTTGAGATGTCTACTGCAAACATTACCTTTTATTACTGCGTAGTAAGGCAATGACAAGCCAACGCTATGCCCGCAGACTTTTATAAGCGTGTGGCGACACAAGAAGGAGGATAGGAAAAGGACAGAATAGGATGAATCCCTTATGGCGGCGAAGATAATCCCGAATCTCAAGATGTATCCTTTTGAGACCACGTTGATGGGTGTGTTGAAAGGGGTTGCTGATTATTTTGACATAGCCGTTAGCGATGCATGGTTGTTTGGTGGGTCTGGGCATGCCTTCCTCATCAACATTCATGAACAGCTTTGTCCAAGCGGCCCATACTGCTGGAACTATGAAAACTTCTTCAAACTGGTTAAGAACCTTGGGATATCAATTAAGGATCTAGGATTCTTTTCTGCTGAGAGCACGCCTAATGAGAGACGTAAGATCGAAGAGGTTCTGAAGAGGAGCATTGATAACAGAATTCCTTGTTCACTCCTGAACATGGAGAATCAGATGATTTCAGGACATGACGACACGCATTTCATTGTTCAACAGCCATGGCCGAAGGTCGACTTGCCTTTTACGCCCAAGACTTTGACATTCCAGAATTGGAAGGAACTGGGAAACGAGATTCACATAAATTTCTTTACTTTTGCCAAAATAGGAAAGGCTGACGACGAAACAATCATCAGGGAAAGCTTAAGCTACGCCTTGGACATGACTCGGAACCCTGATAAATATAGACTAGAGCACTACCACATTGGTCTCAAAGCTTATGATGCATGGATTAGGGCGGTGAATGATGGATACGGCGCAAGCCACGGGAACTGGTGGAACGGAACAGTATGGCGAGAATGCAGAGAAATGGCTTCAAGATACTTCTCAGAAATCGCAACAAAATGCCAAGGGAAGATTTCTAAAAAAGCAACGGAACTAAGCGACCAATACAAGAAGCTCGCCAAACTCTTAAACAAAACCAAGGACAAGAAGCTCGCCGACAGTGAGAAAATTAGAACACTTCAAGATGCACGAAAAGCTGAGGAAACCTGCATAAACGAGATCGAAGAGTTACTGAACACGCTTAGACTGCAATGAATTTTTGGAGGTTGCACTACGAGCATTGAACTTCCTGAAGCGAAGATTCTTGCGGAACAGATGAATAAAGAGCTCCAGGGTAAACGTATCAAATCTTGCCATCTGCAGGACTATGAGAGACTGCAAAAAATAGGTATGCTGGATAAAGACACAAAATCCTTCCATCAGCTTGTTAATGGAAAGATCAAATCTGTCATATCCAGAGGCAACGTTATACGTGTGAAACTGAATAATGAAATGAATCTGATTCTTGCTCCTGAGTACGGTGGCAAGATCTTTTATCACACAAGTGAGAAAATGGTTCCAAGGAAGTTCCACTTGAAGGTTAATTTTAATGATGACACGGTGTTGACGGTAAGGCTCACTAGCATGGGTCTCATCCACGCTATGAAAGACAGTGACCTAGAGCGCTCTTATGTCTTTAGACGAGATTTCAATTCAGACGTACCCTCACCTATGGATGAAGAGCTTACCTTTGAGCGCTTTTCAAAACTCCTGGCGGAAAATAATAGGATGCTTAAGTCAGTACTCGTAGGAAAAGATGCTGTTGTTGTGGGACTAAGTAATAGTGCTTTTCAAGACATTCTATATAGGGCTAGGCTTCACCCAAAGAGAAAAGCCTCAGAGCTGAATAAGGATGAGAGACGAGCCCTTTATGATGCTATTAAGCTTGTGCTTCAAGAAAGAATCAAGCTGAACGGAAAAGACCAGTTCCACGATCTTTACGGAAATCAAGGTGGCTATACGCCAGTCATGGGTCCAAACATGAAAAAGCAGACCTGTACGGTCTGTGGGACTCCTATAGAAAAGTTGAGTGTGGGAGGAGGCCACGTGTATCTCTGCCCCAAGTGTCAGGTATGAAGAGTGGAGATACCCTTCACAACTTCCTTTTCTGGAATCAGAAACTGTGTAGAGCTGCCAAATATTGGTGTACCTGTAGAAGGCTTCGCATTCCAACACACCTAGAAGGCATCCTTTGTATTTGACCTCGGTTTTTTTCGTAGAAGCAACTCTCGTAATGGTTTCAACAAGCTCGAAGCCAACTGACTTGGGTGAACTTTAACGGCTCAATTATCGCTGCAACATTTAGAATAATGTGAACGTTGCCATAGCGCAGAGGAGTTCTGTAGATACCAGGGTACTTGTTTGTATCCAAAAACCGGTTTAACTTCATACTACGTATCTGTAGGAAACATACTTGCCAGCGGTTGGGCTGTCTCTGATGATTCTGACAATATCTCCTGGTTTTGCTCCAATAGCCTTAACTGCTGGGTCAGATGCCTTCAAGTGAGGGAACTGATAAGGTTGCACCCTGTATTCCAGCAGCAACTTTTTCTTCTCGTCGGGCTTAACAATTTCATGTTTAGGAACTAAAACATGGTCGAAAATGTTGAAGGAAGGAAAAATTCTGGGAATCAGTTCTATTCCTCCTTTTCTAGCGTTGACCCGAGCTGCTTGCGTGTATCTGCCACTTGTTACAACTATCGCTCGATCCAATTCTTCTTCTTCCATTACTTTTTTCAACTGCTTAATATAAGCAACGCCGATTGTCCCTTGTGAAGGTAAACACCACATAAGCACTTTCTTTTTTTCGGCGGTTTGCACTAGGAAACCACTGGCGTCCTTTCCTTGCTTTCGCTTAACCAGCTTATAGCCTCGAAGCTTCATTAGAATCTGAGCCTTCCGCTCTTCTACGTTAGCTGGCTTGACCTTTTTACTCGCCTTAGGCCTCTTGCTCAAAATCTTATAACCTCAATTGTGAACGTTGTAGTGAAATCATATCTTAAACCCTTAAACTTTACGCTTTAGAAGACCAGTATTCTATATGCGAATCTAGCTTTGAATTTCATCAACGTTTAGAGTGTAGATGCCTAGGACTGGAGCACGTGAATGTTGAAAGATATTAAAAGAATTATTGCAGACTTCGTTTCCTTAACAATCAGCTTAGGTTCAGCTTATTGCTTGAAGTTTAGTCAAGACAAATCTTCAAGGGAAGCAAAAAAGGGAAAACTCGTAATTCTGTGTGATTATGTTGTCTTTTTCTCAATTTAACATCTATGCGTTGATTTCAGGAATGTATCAGATCTTGAAATAATTGATAATTGCACGCTCGCAAAATGCAACATTGTCTATTGACGCATAGCTAGCTTCGTTGAAATCAGGTGGTAAGATGAAGCCAGAAGAAAAGGAGTATCGCAAAGCTCTTAGGTTCATGTACATAAAAGCGTTGTTTCTAGTCATGGCTTTAATAGTTTCCTTCGCCACAGGTTACATTATAGGTAGCCAAGCCCGAGGTGCAGTCTATTACGAGCATCAAAACGTTGCGTATCACAGAAAAGTCGCTCAAAGCTTAACGAATGAGACTCTACAGAAAGAACTCAGAGCCAAATTAGACTCTACAGAATATTCATACCTTGAACTTCTAGATTGGGAACACAGTCGGCTCAACTACACTGAGGAAAACATCCCTAGACATGACAACCCTCTCGAGATACTGGCTTTAGGGAAAGGAAGATGCGGTGAATTTTCAATCCTCTACAACGCTCTATCCCTTGCCTTCGGTTATACAGCGCGACTTGCAGTGGATATCTATGGCGATCACGTTTGGACCGAAGTGTTTCTGAATGGAAGTTGGGTGCATGTGGATCCAACTGAAAAGATAGTAGATGATCCCTTAATGTATCAAAGAGACTGGCACAAAGAAGTCAAACTTGTTTGTGCTTTCGAAGGCAATTTGGTTTTGGATGTAACCAAGAACTATCGTATGTCATAAACAAAAGCATGTTCTACTAACATATCATTGATTTTTAGTGCTGATATGGAAAGGGCACGCGCACATGACTCTTGGTTATATCACACCAGACTTGAGCATAAATCTGAACATCAAGTAGCTTGCCAAGAATATTAAACCAAGACCAAGCACCCCAAAGAACACAAAGACACTCATGTAGGTATCCAAAATATGAATCGGAGGTAGCAAATTTGGAAAACGCAAAGCTGATGTTTAAATTGTCTATATCTACATTGACTCTTCATACAAAATCCTTATCTAAACAGCCAACTTCTGTTCAATTACGATGAGAAGACGCAACAAGCTTTGGAAGAGACCATGAACCAAAAATTTAAGACAGTAGTTGTAGGCGGAACATTCGACGAACTTCATAAAGGTCATAAGGCTCTACTCATTAAAGCCTTCGAAGTAGGAGACCAGGTAATAATAGGCCTAAGCACAAATGACTTGGCCCACAAGCTGAAAAGGAATCATGAAGTTGCAAACTACAAAAAGCGACTAAAAGAATTGAACGACTTCTTAAGGAAGCAAGGAGTCTCAAGCAAAGCGAAAATTGTTCCATTAAGAACTCCTTACGGCATCACATTATCAAAGGGGTGTGCCGAAGCGCTTGTTGTAAGTCGAGAAACAGAAACACGCGCCAAGGAAATCAACCAGAAGCGAAAAGCAAAGGGACTGCCACCTTTACGTGTAATTGTTATCGAGATGGTTCCAGCTGAAAACCGTATTCCAATATCTACAACGAGAATCAAGCAAAGAGAAATAGACAGAGAAGGTCGCTTACTCAAGTCTTAATTGTAATTTTCGCTACCGAACATAAACGTCCAGAGACATGCTTTTCAAAAATGCTAACAGTTTGATTTTGCGCGCGCACTTCACAACTGAAACTTGTCAAGCAAATTCTTGGATATCTCGTAACCATGGATAGCTATCATTTCTTTTGATACTAAGTCAGAATCCCTAAAATACTAAAGACTTAATAGATTCGTCCATGCAACCATAGAATTTTGATGAGAAGGAGAAAGGTGATTAATGCCTCAACTTTGCCCAATTATTATGAGCGTTGGCAGAACCAAATTCGGAGAACATTACGAAAAGGAACCAGAAAAACTGATTGAAGAGGCTTGGCTAAAAGCCTCAATCTCGGCAGGCATAGAACGAAAAAATCTCAACGCCGCCTACATCGCAGATTACTTTCTCCAGATCACCAACAAAATCGGAATTGAAGAAGGCTTTCTTTCAGAGCTTACAGAACTGCATATTCCCATGGAAAAAACGAGGTCCTTCAACTCTGCCCTCCTAAACGCTTGTAATGCCATACAAGCTGGAAAATACGACTTAGTTCTCGTAGGCGGAGTGGAAAAAATGACCGACCGCTGGGAGAAAATCCGAGACGACCTCATGCTTTTAGAAGACCCTTGGAGCTATTACGCTGGGTGCACACCAGAAGCAAATCATGAGCTCATGTTAAGAGAATATATTAGAAAACACGGCATTAAAGGAGAAAACCTGGAGAAATTGAACATTGCATTGGCTCAGATATCAGTCAAAAATCATCAACACGCCACTAGAAACGAGTACGCCCAATTTCAAAAAGAAATTGAACTTGACCGTGTTCTCGCAGAAAGAAAGAAGGCAAACAAGTCTCTTGGTCTCTTGGACTTTGCACCTATATCTGACGGCGCAACAGCCCTCGTTCTAGCCAGCCCAGAAGTTGCCAAGCAACATGCCAGCCAGTTTGTTTGCATTGCTGGGTCCGCATCCGCCACCGATTATATTACTTTTCCAGCTCGTGAAGACAGAGCAAGCTTCACCGCCAGTCGAATTGCCATGCAAAACGCTCTCAAAATGGTAGACATACAACCAAACGACATTCAAATCGCTGAACTCTACGACCAATCCACTTTTCTCGAAATGATTTCCCTAGAAGACCTAGGCTTTTCGAAAAAAGGAGAAGCATGGCGAGACGTAAACAACAGTTGTATAGATTACCAAGGATTTTACATTATCAATGGAAGAGAACTCTTCGTCAACACAAACGGTGGGCTAAAGGCGGATGGAAACCCACTTGGCGCAACAGGCGGCGCTCAAATCTTCGAAACAGTCAAACAGCTCCGAGGCGAGGCTGGCAAAAGGCAGGTGAAGACTGAAAAGCAATTGCGGTTTGGAAGCATTTTAGAACTCGAGGGCTTCGGAACAAAAGCTTATGTACACATTTTGAGGAGAGACTAAAATGAGCAGCGAACCTATTGAAAGAAGAGTTTCTTACATTGGAGACCGTCTAAAAGGGAGCAAGTGCAGCCTTTGCGGCAAAGAATACTTCCGAATTAAAGACTACTGCGGAACTTGCGGACGAAAAAGCTTCAGCAAAATGAAAGACATAGATTTCTTCTACGAAAAAGGAATGTTAGAAGTCTGCACCACGGTAAGGCAACCTACAAACAAATTCGTGAAGTTAGGCTCTTACATCTACGGAATAGTCTCTTTTCACAATAGAAAGGTCAGAGTACCCGGCAGATTAACCGACTGCATTTTGAAAGATGGCGACCATATAGACATATCCAACTTCGAAGACAGAGAGGTTGTTCCGAGATTCAGAAGACGCTATACAGTTGAGAAAAGCGATGTCATCCCAACAATCTCCCTTACATTTACATTTGCCGACGAATATTACCCTCATCAAGAATATGAAATAGTTGAACCAAGAAAGGAATATGAAACTCCAGGTATTGTCGGATACGGAGTTTACGTTCCAAGATTTAGAATCAAAGAGCCAACAATGAAGAGATCTGTGCCCTTCATAGACGAAGACTCCATAACGGCAGCGGTTGAAGCTGGAAAATTAGCCCTGATCCATTCAGGAATAGAGCAGACTCGAATAGGCAAAGTGTACGTGGGCTCAGAATCTAACCCTTACGCGGTTAAGCCGATAGCTTCCAAAGTGGCTCAGGTTTTAAGATTAGGAGAAGAAGACAAAACCGAAGGCCTACAAAGTGTGGACGCTATAGACACCGAATTCGCGTGTAAAGCCGCGACCAGCATGTTTAAAGACGCAACAGCTCTCGTGTACTATCCCGGCGCCCACATACCATACACTATGGTCATAGGCACAGACAACTCACAAGCCGCGCCTAGAAACGAAATCGGAGGAGAACTAGACTTCTTCGTAGGCTACGGCAGCTCCGCCTTCATATTCGGCAAAAAAGATGTCATTACCCAAATCGAAGGCTGGTATTCATGCACGTCTGACACTCCAGATTTCTGGAGAAGAGACCTCCAACCCTATCCAAGACACGGAGGACGCTTCACAGGCGAACCTGCATATTTCAAACATGTAACAAAAGCCGCAAAAAAACTCATGGAAAAACTGGGATTACAAACAAGAGACATAGAGTACTTTATTTCTCATCAGCCAAATGTCAGCTTCCCAATCAAAGTTGCAAAAGCAATAGGCTTTAAAGAAGACCAGTATATGCCAGGTCTACAAGTAGCCAAGTTCGGCAACACCTATTCTGGGGCTTCACCGATCGGGCTGGCAGCGGTCCTTGACCAGGCCGAACCGAATCAAAGGATACTTCTAGTCAGCTATGGCTCAGGAGCAGGAAGCGACGCATATTCTTTAGTCACAACAAGCCAAATAGAAGAGAAGAGAAATCGACAAAAGCTAAATGTTCAATATCAAGCTGAAAACAAATATATCGAATATGTAGATTACGATACCTACAGAAAACTTAAACTCGGACTATAGAAACCGGTCAGAAATTAAATATGTGTTAAGACTAGTGAACAATAAAAGGAACAAACAAATTGATAATTCAAGAGATATTTAGAGTTCTGTATTCCCCGTTAAAAGCATTCGAAGAGATAGCTAAAGCCCCAAAGGCTAAAGGCCCCCTCCTTATACTTTTCATAACACTACTAACATCTGCAAGTGCACAATACATAAGCTCTTCAAAAACTCTTCTAGAAGATACAAGCGGCAGTTACACGTATACTCCTTTAACTGCTACCGATATATTCAGTGAACGGTTAATATTAACGTTAGCAGATACAGTGTTCCGCTTTTTACTCAACTGGCTCATCTATGGCGCAATATTCCTACTACTTCTGAGATTATTTAGGACAAAGGAAGGCCCATGGCACCAACTTTTCATCACAATTGGATACACATTCATCGTAGCCGCAATTTTCGTTGTTGTCAGCGCAATTTTAATCTCTACGTTTCCCACTGTGGAGTTCAATTTTGAAACATGGACACAAGCTTTTCGAGAAGGCGATGGTCAAGCACAAAATCTAATGCTCGAAAAGTATGAGAAGACATGGAATCCGTTGCCAGCATATAAAATTGCATCCTACCTTTTCATTGCAGTCGAGGTATGGACCGCTGCGCTTGCTGCTGTGTCAATACACTTTTTGCGTGAAGTTTCATGGAACAAAGCTTTAATTATTTCTGCAATAGTATCCGTAACAAGCCTGTTTTTTAGGCTTCCTCTGATACTCTGAGATTTTTGTGAAACCGGCTTTTCCTTCAGCCTTCATTTGATATGCATGTGGATGAGTTGCTTGGCTTTAGGCATATGAGACATTGGCTGATGTCAATGGACGGGTTTGAACGTTTACATAGTTCGCACATTAATCCTTTCTGTCTAACAAGCTTGCAGATTTGGCAAAACCTGATTACGAGTTGACGCCTGGACATTTCGCCATTAGCAATCATCATAGCCGTTTCTGTTATCATCTCTTGGATCTCTTCTACTTTCTCAATTTCGATAACTCTGCCTCGAACATATCGCGTATATTTGCTGACGGCGGTTTGAGTTATGCCGAGAAGATTTGCTGTGTCGATTTGTTTAAGTTTGTGTGTTTGAATTAACTCCATTGCCAAGCCCGCTCGAATTGCTGGGACAACCGATCTTACTGCGACTTCGCAGGGCATTGACATGTAGTGACTTCACCTAAGAAAAAAATGATGGGAACCTATATAAGCATGACGTATGTCATTTATACATGACGTATGTCATAAAGGAGCCTCAAAACATGACCTTGTTTTGTCCATTCTTCTTTCTCGCCCTTCCCTTGACCGGGGCCAGAGAGGCTCTCAGATATGACATACGTCGAAAACTTGACCGGTGAAATGGTTATGTTGTCGAAAGTTGGTTCAAAGAAGCCTTTTGCAAATATAACTAAGAGCAGGAGTCTACTCGAGGTTCTAGAGCACACTGAAAACTACTGTAAAAATTGTGAAACTGTTTCACCTATGATCTGTGTTGAGCGCTGCGACGTATGGAAAGTTAAAAACGAAATCTTAGAAATTAGACGTATTGTAAACCAGAAAGACCATGCAATTAGGCTGCTTAACGCCTTGAAAAACGAAAGACGACTAAAAATAGTGGGCGCTCTTATGGAGCGTCCTCGCAGTCTGAAAGAACTGCAAGAATATCTCAAGAGAACTGGACATCAACACAGCCTTAGCACAATAGTCAACGTATACGTCAAGCCCTTACTTGATACCGGGCTCATTAAAAGAGAAAGAACAAGATACACGCTTACGTTTTATGGCAAAAATTTCCACGGCATTTTAAAGGGATTTTTCCTCAGAGAATATCTGCCAATCCATTCATGTTGCTACGAAGAAGAAGTTTTAAGAGAACTGAAAGCCAAACCAAAAACCTTTAACGAACTAGCAGCATTGGTGCCTCACAAGAGTCTATCAAGAGTCCTAAAGAGACTTCGAAAAAGCAGACTAATCACAAAGAATCCCGGTTCTGAATACGTCTTCTATCACAAAATTAAGGGTCAACCGAAAATCAAGCTTTCACCCACGGAAAAAAAATCTTCAAAGCCATCCCAAAAGCTGGAATCTCTACCCGCGATCTTTCTAAAAGAGTTGGAATAAACCTGAGAAGAACCTACAAATACCTACGTAGGCTTAGGAACAGTAGGCTGGTTTTTGCATTAAGAATGCCGAGAACCTACGAATTAACGCAGAGCGGAACAGAAATAGCGCAGCTCTTAGAAGAAGTGGCAAGGTTGACCATGACCTCTTTGAGCACACCTATTCCAGTTGCTAGATGAAAATCAGCAATTCGGAGTGAAAGACTTAAGCTATTATTGAGTTTATTCTAATCATATGGAAATCTGGAGATTGCATGGATAGGCCTTCGTGGATTTTTGTGAAAAGATATGCAGTGAACAGCTCGCGGAAAGATAATTGTCCTATTGACAATTTGGCAGTCCAGCGATGCGAATTTCTATAGTCACGCTTGCCAGAGTCTTTGCAGCGGTTCTTTGCAAGGAAAAGCGAGATAACGCAGCAATTGAAAAAAAACAAACTCTTTAGAAAAACTCAGTGTCCTTCAGGGTAAGATCTAAATTTTCAAAATGACAATTGTTTTTCAGCGTCTTTAAGTGAAAGAGAGCTGAAACCATGAATTTGAATGACGTTGAAGTAAATTCCATCACTAAACGTTTCGAAGACAATGTAGCTGTGGACAATGTATCGATGAGCGTTGCGAGAGGAGAACTCTTCGGCCTGTTGGGGCCGAATGGCGCTGGAAAGTCCACACTTACAAAGATGCTTAGCGGAATGATAAACCCTACTTCAGGCACAATTAAAGTTGGAGGATACAACATTCAAGATAATTCAATGAAAGTGAAAGAATTACTAGGCGTTGTTCCCCAAGACATTGTTCTGTACGATTACATGAATGCTCGCGAAAACCTTGCCTTTTTCGGAAGACTTTACGGATTGTCAGGAGGCAAACTTAGAAATAGAATTGAGGAACTTTTGAAGTTCACTCAGCTGGACGAAAAAGCTGTAAAACGCCACATTTCCACATATTCTGGTGGCATGAAACGCCGCGTCAACATAGCTGCTGCTCTTCTACATGAGCCCCAAGTTATGCTGTTGGACGAACCTACCGCCGGGCTTGACCCCGGAAATAGGCTGGCTCTCTGGGAAATAATTCGGACATTGCACAAGGAAGAAAAAACCATAATGCTAACAACGCATATGATGGATGAAGCAGAAGAACTAAGCGATCGAGTGGCAATTATGGACGAGGGTAAAATCATCGCGCTAGGCAGTCCTCGTCAACTCATAAGGAAAGTCAAAATGGAAAATACCATAACCGTAGTTCCAGACAAAATAACTTCCAAACTGATAGAAGCGGTGCAGAAGATTTCAGGAGTTAAAAGGTCTTACAGGGTTTATGATGAAAATGAAAAAATCGAAACACTAAAAATAATCACAGAAAGAGCAGAGGACATCCTTCCAAACGTAGTATCAGCCATCTTCGCTGTGGGAACAAGAATTATATCCGTTGAACTTTCGCGTGTCACTCTTGAAGACGTGTTCATTCTACTCACAGGACGAAGCTTGAGAGAAGAGGAGGAACAATTATGAAGCCCAAAAGAACGATACATCAAGTATTCGCAATTGCCAAAACGGACTTTCTTGGAATTGTACGAAACAAAACCGCCATCTTCTTCACATTGCTCTTTCCTCTGTTTTTCCTGATCATAATTGGTTTTACGTTCGGCACTCAAGGTACAGGAGAAACGAGTCGCATTCGTGTCGGAACAGTCAACCTCGACGGAAACAAGATCTACGTAAATGGCACTGTCTCTCAAGACAGCACAATTGGAAACGTATTTGTTCAAGTACTGAAAGATGCTAACTTCACAGTCTACGAGTATGGTGTGTACGGTGATAAAGACAGCAATGGCACTGCTGCATATGATATTAGCCGCGGGCAGATCAAGATTGCAGTGGTTATACCAGCGAACTTTACAGAAGCGCTTTCTTACCAATATACTGACAGCTCGGGAATACCAATCCCAACAAAAGCCCGCCTTGATCTCTACACTGACCCAAGCGATCCCACAGGCTCCATAATCGCACAGCAAAGCATGTTTGGCTTCATCTCTGAATTCATAAAAAATTACCAAGAATTCGCAATTGATCAACTTCCAGAAGATCTTCAGGATTACGCTAGAGTTCTGGCCGATCCGATCACAATTTCACCCAGTGAAGCAGATGTTTCCGGACGCCAGCTAAGGTGGATTGACTACATGGTCCCAAGCACACTGGGTCTTGTCCTTCTTTGGAGCGGGTTAAACCATGCTTCTGTAGCTATCGCAACCGAGCGGACAAAAGGAACCTTTCAGCGAATGGTCATTGCGCCTGTCTCTCCCATAACTGTTCTAGCAGGAAAGCTTGTCTCCTCATTGGCAATCGTCTATCTATCTGCGGTCATAATGCTTGCCAGTGGCTTACTTCTTTTCCAAGTCAATCTCTACTGGAATATTCCCGCAATTGTCTTGGCGGTCTTCCTAGGTGCACTTTCTGCAATTGGGATCGGACTAATAATCTCATCTCTTTCAAAGAATGAGGAGGCTGCCAATTCTATAGCAGTTCTAATTAGCGTTCCACTTCAATTCTTCATCGGAGCTTTCTTCCCTCTAGACATAATGCCGGAACCGGCTCAAATCTTCGGTGAGGCTCTTCCTTTCACAAAACTAGTCAACGCCATGCAGGGTATTATGACCAAAAATCTTCCATTTGAAGCGGTAATGCCCGAAATCATATACATGACAACCTCAGGTCTGATTCTGTTTGCCTTAGGATTAATAGCGTATCAGTTGTCTCTAAAGAGGCTCTAGGCTTACCTAGTGAATTCTTTTCAGCGTTCTATCTTAACTCAAGGTTACTGATGAAAGCGTTTCATTACCACTTTTATAAGCTTAAAAATATTTGTTAGAAGTAATTGTACTCCTAAATAGCTATGTGAGGATGGATATATGCTGTTTTTGTCAGGATTATCCACGGCAGTTCCACATCAGAAGTACACTACTGAAGAGTTAATGGAGATTTTTCCTTGTGAACTCCCCTATACTGTTCGGCAAAATGTATCTAACCTAGGCATCTATGCTAGGTATCTTGCGGTTCCCACAAACTTTCTTTCGTGGTCTGAGTTGGCTCCAAACGATGCTGGGTTAAAAGCTTGTGTTGAGGCTTGCAAAGGT
>Ga0209635_10000746_pt1 | contig 23180 bp, 30 predicted proteins | sample DeeMarSWOR230_32_FD_187463 | JGI IMG/M metagenome (GOLD analysis project Ga0209635, IMG submission 187463) | Marine sediment microbial communities from White Oak River estuary, North Carolina - WOR-2-30_32 (SPAdes) (version 2) | ecosystem: Environmental > Aquatic > Marine > Intertidal zone >...
AGAGTTGTGAAAATTATGAGAAAGGATTTTGAGTCCGCCGCGTCTCCCAGTTCCGCCATCTCGGCGTCCTCCCATTTCCCTCTCCCTTGAAGGGAGAGGGTCAGGGTGAGGGTGCACTATTATAATTATGGAAACCTACCTGTCAATAATCTACCGTTTTGTCATTGCGAGGACCGAAATTACTAAGCAATTTCAAATTAGTTTCGAAATTCGAGGGCTGACCCCGTACCCGTACCTTCGTCTTGTAGATCTACAAGTAGAAAATCCCAAGATTTATAAGTCGAGAAAATTCGCTTGTCGGTCATTATCTGGAGGTGCATATTCAGGCATACGAATAATTTATGCATATTATGAAGAAACAGACAAGACTGAGTTGATTGAAATCTATTACAAGGGGGATAAAAAGAACGAAGATAGAAAAAGGATATTTAAATATTATAAGGAATAATGTGGACATCAAAGCATTGGTACAACGATACAAACGAAAATAGAAAAATTTATGTATGTCAATAATTCTGCGACTTACGCTCTACTCACTACACCCTACGTTATTTTGTGTGCCATATTGACATTATAACACACGCTTATATAATCATTTAATAAGTATATCAGATATTTGACAACCATTGTAGAGGAGGAAAGATGAATAAATTTTTTGTTTGGGTAATGTTTCTGACTTTGTGTCCTTTGCTATTGTTTGCCCAGGCACCTGATACGTTATGGACAAATGCGTTTGGTGAAGATACACTTGCTTGTTATGGTTATTCGGTTCAAGTGGCGTGGGATAGTGGTTATGTAATATGTGGTGTCGCAGAAGACAATATGTTTTGGATCCCCGATATTTACATAGTCAAAACTGATAATAGTGGTAATCGTATTTGGGCAAAAACATACGGTGAGAACATGATCTGCGAGGAAGCATATGACATTCAAAGAAGCGATGACAGTTGTTATGTTATTACGGGATACGTTGATGTAAGTGGCATGCAGGATGTTATGATATTAAAAATAGACCAGGACGGTGATACGGTCTGGCTACAGACATATGGAGGAAGTAACTGGGACGAAGGTCGCTCAATACAGCAAACCTCTGATGGGGGTTATATTGTCACAGGTTATACCCATTCATTTGGTGCTGGTGAATGGGATGTGTGGCTTCTTAAGACTGATTCGCTCGGTGATACGGTTTGGACAAAGACCTATGGTGATACGCGTCGTGATATTGGAGAGTGTGTCCGTCAAACATCGGATAATGGTTATATAATAACAGGAACTATGGAAACTGCCGCTGGACTTTATCGAATTTATCTTATCAGAACTGATTCATTGGGAGATACACTATGGACAAGAACGTATGGTAGTTCAGATAGAGACCAAGGATATTCAGGAATAGAAACAAGTGATCACGGTTTCTTAGTGACTGGCTTTAACGAACTAAATTATCGTAGGGATCTATATTTAATTAAAACTGATTCACTCGGCGATACTGTTTGGACAAAAACCTATGGAGGAACGGATAACGAAGAAGGGCGATCATTACAACAGACGCAAGATCATGACTATATTGTTTGTGGTTATACATACGGTCAATTATATGACGTATATCTAGTAAGAATTGATACATTAGGTGACACTCTGTGGACTATGAATTATGGAGACTGGCATAACGATATGGGTTGGTGCGTACTACAAACTTCTGATAACGGATACATAATTGCGGGAGAAACTCAGTCTTTTGGTAGCTACAGAATGTATCTCTTAAAAACAGAACCAGATATAATCAATATTGACGAGAATAGAACGACCGATGCTGTAGATCGAGGAATAACACAGACAATTTTTCGTGGGCCACTTATTTTGCCAGCAGGTAAAATTCACAAGATCTTCGACATTACCGGTCGCCAGATCCGTACCCTCAACCCTGGCCCGGGCATCTATTTTATCGAAGTTGATGATAAAATTGTGCAAAAGGTGGTTAAAATTCGTTAATTTTTATACGCAACTAACGCTATAAACGCAAGTGACGATTTAAGCATGTTGTGGATTTTATCATTGTAATTTTTCTTTCATCACTGTCATCGAATCTCGCATAGATACATCATAGTGAGTTGGACAATGGTAACAATGAGAGCCCTAAGAAATAGTTGACACTACCTTGCATGCATGTATAATAGGACGTTGCTGAACTCGAAAGGAGGTGAGATGGAATGAGCGATTTGTTCCTTATATTGACCTTCCTGAGCGCTGCCTGGGGTGCTGTATCTTCCCTCATGATTGCTTCATTTCTATCCAAACGTGGCACCAAAATCAATTTTCTATTTTTCAGAGTTTTGGTGTTAAAATATATCCATGAATACCACAAGATCACTAAACAAGAAAATGGAAAACCAGGACCATGGTTTTATTCTTACATAATATCGATGAATTTGGCTTTGGTTTTTGCAATTGTGGGCATTTTGCTCAAGTAAATCTAAGTTGTATAGAAAATTTGTTGTCTATAACCCCTCGATTTACTCGGGATCTTCGACATCCTGGTGAGTTGAACAACATAGGGGCCGGCTTTCGCCGACCCCCATGCTTTATTTCAGCACTCACTTGAAAAAAAGTCCCGCTTCAAAAATTTTGATACGGGATAAGTGTGCCAAATGTGTGCCAAAATCCAAACTCATTATACTTAGAAAAAATAGGTTTGTCAATTGAACAGCGCGACGGAATGCCTGCGCCGTTACAATTGATTTGTAATGGTGCTCGTCCGTAGGTTATTGTGTGCATCGCCTTCCTTGCTGTTGACATACATCTTAATATATGTATACTAATAAGCGGGTTAATTGTGATTAACCGGAGGCGTAAAAAAATCCATCTGTGCTGTAATATTAGATTCGAAAAAGACAAGGGTAGTACATACTTGGAAAAAGTGGGTTATTGAAGTTCTAGAAGTAAAAATTCGTATTAAAACGGGGTCACATCGAGCATTGGATCTAGAGGAACATAACCTGCCAGTATTGTGGCTAATATGATTGCAACAAAGGAGGCTAATCATGAAAGAGCTTAAAGAACTTATTGAATACATTGTAAAAGCATTAGTGGATAATCCGGAAAAAGTTGAGGTAAATGAAATCGCTGGAGAAAAGAGCATTATATATGAGCTAAAAGTCGGTGAAGGTGATTTGGGTAAAGTAATTGGCAAAGAAGGAAGAACAGCGAAGGCTGTTAGAACAATCATTACCGCTGCGGCAATGAAGCAAGGAAAACGCACGGTATTAGAGATTCTCGAATAATGATATCTTGTCTTTTTCATCCTGTTTTACACACATCTACCCCGGTATCTATTTAATTGAAATTGATGGTGTTATTACAAGGAAAGTAGTCAAGGTTAGATAAAAAACCACAAATTGCAGCACAAGGGGAAACCCCGCGTTCTTAAAAAAGTGTGGGGCCACTTCCCTTTTTTATGCCATATTTCAGGTGTCTTTTAGACACGTGTCGATAACAGTGACATAGAAGCGATTACGGTGATATAGTTTCAGATCTATTGATGCCACCAAATAATAGACAGAAAATTCAAATGTGTTTAACACATTTTTGATTGCAGTGATAATATTTAGATATCAGTGATGATTATAAGGAACCTCTCGAGGTAAAAATTGACATTCCACTGAATTTGGATATACTTATTCTAAACCAAGGAGGTTTGGTGAATATATATGTAGGCAATTTGTCGCGTGATACCACTGATGACGATTTGCAGAAGGCTTTTGAAGCCTTTGGACGGGTTCTATCTGTAACCATTGTCAAAGACAAGTTCAGTGGACAATCAAGAGGCTTCGGATTCGTAGGTATGCCGAACAATAAAGAAGCCCAGGCTGCGATCGACGGTATGAATGGCAAGGAGTTCATGGGCCGAGCACTCAATGTTAATGAGGCACGTCCTCGTCCTAATCATCGAGGTGGCGGAAAAAAACGGGGCGGTGGTAGGCGTCGCTCCTGGTAGAATATACTCGAATAAAATAAATCCGTCGCAGAACTCTACAAAACCACATGATTTTAACAATGTCGCAGAAGGTATTTGACATAATGGGAAGAGTTATATTATACCTAACAAGATGAAACCAGGTCTATATTTCATAGAAGTTGACAGTAAGACCGCAAAGAAGGTAATTAAGATAAGACGATAGTTATAGAATGTAGCAAAAAGGGAGTGATCTCAACATCACTCCCCTTGTTTGCATTTAACGCACGTGTTTTACGCACGTTCTATTTTTGTGGCTTTTTCCCCTTTGGGGGATTGAGTAATTTCGAACTTGACCCGATCACCTTCATTCAGGGTACGATAACCTTCACCGACAATTTCCTGGAAGTGGGCAAACACATCGCCACTACCATCTTCTTTCTCGATGAAGCCAAATCCTTTTCTACTATCAAACCACTTTACTGTACCGTATGTCATTTTTCTCCTTTCAAGCTTTTATTTGTAATAAGGGATGAGAATATGAGTATCCTACAGTCCTACGACAAATAACTTAGCTTATCTAACGGTAATTATATACAAATAATCACTTTTGTCAAGAAAAGAAGGACAATGGAGATCGCTTAGCTGTAGGTCTTTGAAATAGGCATATCCAGGGTTTTGTATGAATCGATCAATGTTTGTCTACCTGCAATATTATTAAAGACTACATATATAAACTGGGCAAGACCCGGATTGGAGATCTCGCTCAGCCTAGTTATACGGCGGCAGATATTACCTAAAGAATAGAATTCTTTTTTAAGAAAAAAATAACCCTCTGCAAGTTCTCTTTCGGTCATGTTTTTTGGGCGAAACGTAACACTACAATGGTTGTAATGGTTCCAATCCTCAGAAATAAGTCTCCCTTCCCGTTTAAGGCGACGATATAATCTCGTTCCCGGATATGGTGTAAGAATATTAAATGTTGCAGTTGTTATTCTGTTTCTGTATAGGAATTCTAATGTATCATCAAACACTGCTTTGGTATCATCGTCAAGACCAAAAACAAATGAGGGATGAAATATAATACCAGCATCCTGAATTTTTTTAATTGCGTCCTCATTATCCTTCATTGATTTCAATGTCTTACGCATTTTTCTCATAGATATCGGCGATACAGATTCCAGTCCAATAAAAAGCCCCCGGCAGCCTGATTTCCGACATAGTTGTAGCAACTCATCATCCTTGCCTATTGTCACAGTACACTGACCGCCCCATTCGATATTCAAGTGGGACATTTCCTTGAACAGACTCTTTGCATACTTTGGGTTAGCCGCAACATTGTCATCAAGCGAAAGGAGTACTTTTGAATTCGCATTTTCTATGTCTTTCATTACAAGCGGTATTGGCAGAGTACGTATTTTTTTGCCATAAACACTGCTCACTGAACAGAATTCACAATCATACGGACACCCTTTGGTTGTGTAAAAACCCGGCCATTTTATACCCAATACACTCCGGTCAATTCTAGGATCTCTTTTTGGCAAAGGTGCTTTCGATAGATCAGGTTCTTTATTCTTGTAATACTTCTTTAACGAATTTTGTTTAAAATCTTCAATAAGATTGGGCCATGAGCCTTCAGCCTCACCAATAACCACGGCATCCCCATAATTGATTGCCTCTTCAGGCATGACCGATGCATGAATCCCACCGAAAACAACCTTACTTCCTTTTTCCTTAAATACTTTTGCCAAGTGATAACCCCTTTTTGATGTAGCAGTCATTATTGATATTCCAACCAGATCGTAGTCTTTCGAGAAATCAATATTATTAATATGTTCATCAACCATACTCACTTTGACATTCTCCGGAGTAAGGGCGGCGATAATCTGCAAGGCAACCTGTGGAACCTTAAAACCCACAGGTGACCTTTTATCTGAAGAACGTGGTGAGATTAGAAGCAGTTTCATAATTCTTTTTATTCAATATTGCTATGATAGATTTCCTAAAGATTTTTTGAAATTATACATGTTTCCGCAATAAAGTCAATAGCGTTTCATAAATTAACACATCGTTGGTATTTTAAAATAATAGGGGGCGGCAAAAGCTGCCCCCATGCTTTATTTTGGCACTCACTTGAAAAAAGTCCTCCGTTTATAACGAGAACAGGCCGCTCCATAAAATTTGATGTGGGACCCCATTATTAAACGAAGGCAGGTAAATGTGCCAAATATCATGTGTCTGTTTGACACATATCGATTGTAATGATAACAAAGAGATGTCAGTGATTGAAAACTAACTTTATCAATAATTCAACTGCCTATCTTGACATTAGATCATTATCTGATATAATGTACTATGTTAAGTAATTATACTGCTAAATATATAAAAATCAGATCAGGCTATATGGGGCAACTTATAGAATGGCCAGAGGTTGTTACGGAGGGTAAAACCTTAGAAGATTGTAGAGTAATGCTCAGAGATGCCTTGCAGGAAATGATAAAAGCATATAAACAACAGCATAAGGAAATCCCTGCTGGCAGAGCACTCATAGAACAAATTCCTGTTGATGTATAAATGTCGGTAAAACGACGAGAGCTGATCAAATACTTAGAGAAAAACGGCTTCTATCTATTACGTGAAGGAAAGAAGCACTCAATATATACAAATGACAAAAAGACAATACCAGTGAAAAGGCATAGAACAATTGATAGAATTACAGCTAACGAGTTATGTAAACAAGCTGGCTTAAAACCTAAATTCTAAATACACTTTGTGCATTTTCGTTTACAGCGATTAAGTCATGATTACGTTGACAAAATGTCGATGAATCGAAAATTCACCGCTGTAAACGCGAGGATTATAGCGAAAAAAACAATCTCCCAGAATGTGAATTGCGAAGATTTTACGCCAAATTTGTCTGATAAGTATGCCTCCAGGACACTAAATAGTCTACTTTTATCTTTTGCGAAGTCTAGTTTTATCTTTTACCTAACACTGAATACAGCAACTTGACTATTGACATATTTATATTTCTATATATAATTATAGTATAATGCTTTATGTAAGGTGAGAATTTAAGGATTCAGTTAAGGGAAGCGGATTGCTTCTTAGGGACGATTCCTTCTTCAATTGTAAGTTTCCAACAATTATACAATTTTTCACGGTATTTCCGAACCATTATATAATCTATCTTTCTAAAGAAAAGGAGGAAAGATGAAGAAACTATTGTTACTATGTATAGTCTTCTCTGCTCTTTCTTACGGCAGTCAGAGGATTGCAGTCGCAGAGGAATTCACCCGAGTGGGTGGATGACCTTATTGCCCTGGCGCAGCAAGGGGACTTGCTGAAATCTATCCACGTACCTATGATTCAGTCGTTGTAATTGGATATCATGTAACTTCAGGTTATCCATTCTATTCTCCGGAAGCAGCAGCGCGTGCTTCTTATTATAATATCACAGGGGTACCTACAGCTAAGTTTGATGGAATCGTCACTGAAGTAGGCGGTTTGGCCTGGGGTACCATGTATCCCTTTTATCGGCATCATGTTACAACAAGATCATCTATTTCGAGCCCTTTGGTGATTGATCTTATATGCTCATATGATTCCGTGGCTAATACTGGCACAGTTACTGCCACAGTAAATAATACATCAGGGAGTTCAGTGAGTGGCAATATCCATTTTGCCATCATTGAAAATAATATACCATATAACTGGGGCAATAATTTGAATACAGTTGAGCACGTTCTACGTGATATGGTGCCTAACGCCAATGGTGAATCCGTTACAATTCCAGCATCTGATACGATTATCAGATCCAGAAATTTCACGATCAATTCAACGTGGAATGAATTAAACTGTAAAGTAGTTGTTTTTGTCCAGGGGGCTACAAGAGAAATCTATCAAGGTGCAGAAATAGCAATTATCCAAGAACCAGAAATGGAATATTTTGGGCTTTCGCTCTCGGAAACGAGTGGTAATGGAAATGGATGGGCTGAACCTGGGGAAAGTATAGAAATAAGGGCATCGGGGAAGAATTTTGGTGATGGTATATATATTGGTGGTGCAAGTATACAGTGTTCTGATCCATATATAACAATCACTGGCTCAGCTCCCGCCACCGTTTCAATTGGCGCAGGCGACGTGGATACGGTTATGACCTTCACATTTGACATTAGCTCGGGTTGTCTTGATCCTTATCTAACATCATTTGAATTAAGTTTCGGTTCATCAGTTGACACACTACCTTTCATGATAACATCTCAATCTGGATTTTCCGATGATATTGAATCTGGGCCAGGAAGCTGGACCCACTCTGGTACAAATGATAACTGGCATATAACAGAGTACAAGAACAATTCACCAACCCATTCCTGGTACTGTGGTGTTGAAGGTTCCTGGCAATATACCAACGAAAATATCTCCTCACTTACTTCACCGTATTTCGTTTCAACTCCAGATAGTTCTCTTTACTTTTATCATCAGTATAGTCTTGAAACAAACTGGGATTATGGATATATAGAAGTTGACAATGGTTCTGGGTGGTGGAGGTCATTCGCTGAGGTCAATGGCGCACAATCGTCTTGGGTTCAAGATTCTTATTCATTAAATGAATATAATGGGCAGACAGCCAGAATCAGATTTCGATTCATAAGCGACTATAGTGTTACTCAAGAAGGTTGGTACATTGATGATATCCGGATTCCAATGATTATAGGTATTAACGAAGATATTACCGATTCTGCTGTTAATAGTATAACTCTCCGAGTTTATCCTAACCCCTTCACTAGAAGAATTTATATCAGATGCCAGACTGGAGATGACAGTGAAGTTAGTCTTAAGGTTTATAGTGCAACTGGTAGGTTGGTTAAACAATTCAGCCGAATAACAAATCACCAACAAGTATCATGGGATGGAACTGATGAACGAGGGTCGAATCTCCCAGCAGGCATTTATTTTATAATGTTAGAAGGAAATAATTGTACCAGAAAAGAGAAAGTAATTTTGTGTAGATAACTAAGTAGAATAATTGATTAAACTTTTCGATTATTGTTGAGAAAGAAGAATTGAATTTGACAAGGAAAAAAATGTATGAGAAAATGAAGTCAATTTTCGTTGCAATACCGATGGTTCTAATGTTCTGTTCTGATGCACCTGAGATTGTAGAGGAACCAACAGGCCGGATTGTGCTTTCTGAATATTTCACATATGCCCGCTGAACGTACTGCCCATGGGCTGAGCAAGCGCTGGACGGATTGTCCAGTGAATACGCGGATAGTCTGGCAGTAATTGCCTATCATCGTAGGGTTACAGGTGATACTTTAAGTCCTACCTATGTTGCTGTCCGGGAATCTCTTTATGGCATTACCACATCTCCGTCAACTGTATTCGATGGTATTAGTGGTATAGTACAGACTGAGGATACAAGCCAGAATTATCCGATATTTAAGGGATGGATTATTCAAAGAAGGAATGTGGCACCAAATTTAGAATTGAATCTTGAGACTACTCTCACATCTTCTTCATTGAATGTGAAGTTAAATATTGTTTCGGTTGACTCAATAGAAGAAGGAAATTATTGCCTATTTTTTGTATTGTATGAAGACAGTGTATATTCTGTGCAGGCTGGTGCGCCAGACTCTACATTCTTTTACGTCATGAGAAAAATGATTCCTGATGCGCAAGGCATACCTATTGATTTAGTTTACCCTGATTCATTAACCAAGGAGGTTGATTTTAATCTTCAAAGTAATTGGAATGAAAATAAACTTGGTATTGTTGCTTTTGTCCAAAATATGGACACCAAAGAGGTGCTACAGGCAATCATCAATAAAAGAATTAATTATTAGGAGGTCACATGATTAAGAAATTCTTTCTAGCATCATTAATTCTTATCTTACCACTCTTTGCTCAATACAGTTTTGAGTTTACCTGCCTTGATGATACTGTTAAGAATGCTGGATTTAATGATTATATTGTATTCTTTTTTAGATTGGAGAATACTGGTTCAATGACAGATATCTATGAGTTCAACTGCACAATAATTGATAGTGTCCCTGGTTGGTTTGTACAATATTGTATTGGTGGTGCTTGAGTGAATCCTGGTGTCATAATGTATGACACTCTCGCGGCAGGCGAGTGGACAGAAGACATAGATGTAAAAGTTTATACAAACACTACAGAAGGTACTGAGATTGTTAATCTAAGAGTTGCATCAATGGGAAATCTGAATCTAAGAGATTCAATCAATGTCTATGTAACAGTAGCAGCTGGGATAGAAGAAAATGAATGTAACAAGACGAAATACCCGATTTTTCGGCTTTCTCCCAACCCATTTACCAAAGAACTGAATATCAAATACCAACTAGTTGCTAACAGCGATATGAATCTAAGAATTTATGATGTAAGTGGGAAATTAATCAGACAACTTGATATTGTAAACGCGAGACAACCGGAATCAGTTGTCTGGGATGGAACTGATGACCGCGGCCTGGATGTCCCATCAGGTGTATATTTGGTTAAACTTGAACTCCCAGATCGGAAGATAATCAAAAGAGTGATATTGTTTAGATAAAAAGAATAATCGAAAGATTTCTGTATTATCTATGAGCTGCGCGTTTGATTTTTCCTTAGTGGGCTAGGGCCAGCTTTTTTAACAGCGATTACCAATTCATTTGCAACTTTCGCAAATTTTAGCGCTTCAGCAGCCGATATTTGCTCAAAACGCAACCTTTCAGATTCCAGGCCAACCATTTCCACTAATTTTTCAGTAATTTTATGTACATCAGCTGCTCTTCGCGCACCAAACATGTAATGACAATCTTCAAAATGACATGTTGCTACCAAAACTCCATCAGCACCTAATTCGAACGCCTTTAAAACCAATCCCGTAGTCACTCTACCACCGCATGTCACCCTGACAATTCTAATATTTGTAGGATATTGTAGTTTTGAAACACCTGCAGCATCAGCAGCTGGATAGGAACACCAATTACAGCAGAACGCAACAATTTTTGGTTCGAACGGATTGATTCTGTCGCTGGTTTGTTTCATTTCTAGTCCTTTGAATATAACACAATATGTCCGTATAGATGGTTACGGCAACGGTGACGACGCCCGTTCCGTGGAGGATTACGCTTGTGGATTGTAAAAGACGCTGCCCTTCAACGACTAACGATACGGGTTTCTTAACCATCACTCAAAGATTAAACCAGTTATTCTATCCACAAACTTTCCGTTTTTACGATTAATCTGCAGTTCCTTGTTTCCTAGTAATCTGGCGGAGACGTGTAGGAATTGAACCTACCATTTCGATCCTATCGAAATATCTGGATTTGAAGTCCAGCAGGCACACCAGCACCCATCCGCCTCCGCTTTGGGCTATGGCTAATCGTCTATTGTTTAATAGATTTGCAGATATATCAATCACACTTTTTGACATCGGGTAGTCGATGGGTTCCTTTTGACCGAATCGTTATCCCATGATTAAAAGAGTAATCCAAAATCTGTCTGGTTGCTTCCCTAGATATGCCAAGCAGGTTTCTGCATTCTATTGCACGAATTGCCCCTTTCTTATTGATATATTGGGTTAACTTTGATATTGCTTGTTCCAACTTCTTCTTATGGAGATATTTTCCTTTCAGTATTTCAATAATTACATCACTCGTCAGAAGGTAGTTCAATAATTCTCTTACTTTCTTGGGGTCTTGTCCAGTAAGATTACAAATAATGACATCATTTAATTTAAATGGTCTTAAACCCCTTTCAAGAGCGAATTCCTCAATTGTGTCTAAAATTTTCTGTGCCTTAATAGAAACTTTGGCGTCAATCCCAATAATTTTCGCCCCTTTTGTATTCAAGTCAATTTTACCTTCACTGCTTAACTCCGTGAGTGCTTTTTCTAGAAGATGTAAATTGGAGATTCTTAGAACTTTTGCTAACTCGCCCCGATTCATGTACACCTTTAAGGGATTTTCTTTTGTAAATTGTTCTATCGAAGTATAACACTTTCCTTTAATTTTATCTATGAAATTACGATGGATAATTGAGTTATCCTTGAGTCTTAAAACCACTTTCTCATTTAGTAATCTTTGTAGCTGGGTAGATACTTTTTTAATAGGCAAATTTACCAATCTCATCAGGTCTTTTTCAGATGCGATTGGATATTCAGAATAGCGAATCAATGTTTCAGCAACATTTTCATCATTTGCTCTGTCCATTCTTAGCAAGTAATTTACACGCTCTTTTCTAAATCTGCCTCCTTTTTTAGGTGGATAAAGCTCGATAAGTCTGCCTCCACCGATTGTTCTCATTGGGGAGTACGACCGAATCACAAACCGTTCTTTACGTTCTCCAACAATAGGTTTCTCAAGTCTAAATTGTACCAAACCCTCTTCGCCTGGATTTATTTCCTGTTTGTCAAGGGTAATTACCCGCGTCATTACTTCACCAGTTCCTTTATGAAAACGTACTCTTTCGTTATTGTGTAAAGGTTTTTGCATAGTTGGCAATAAATACAGGCGAGCATTTACAATTTGAGTTGGTTTAAGATAATCAGGAACACTTAATTCGCATCCTCTGTAAATTTCTGAACCTGATATATCCATTAGATTAAATGCAACTCTCTGTCCTGCGAATACTTCATGCACAGGTTGATTGTGTACTTGAAGATTGCGAATTCTTGATTGTTTCATTGTTGGTAGAATCTCAATTGTTTCAGATTTTTCCAATTTTCCAGAAATGACTGTTCCGGCAATAACCGTACCAAAACCCTTCATCGCAAAGATACGATCAATCGGACATCTGAAAAAACCAACGTTTGGCAGAGGGCTAATATTCGAGCATGAGTTTTTTAGATAGTTTTTTAATTCTTCAATGCCTTGATTAGTTAGATTAGAAACAGCAAAAATTGGCGCATTCTCAAGGAAACTATCCTTCACTAGTTTTACAATATTTTCCTTAACAATCGCAACGTACTCTTCACTAATCTGATCAACTTTTGTAATCACAATGATTCCTTGTTCAATATTCATAAGTTTCAAGACATCAAGATGCTCAACAGTCTGAGGCATCACACCTTCATCAGCAGCAACGACAAATAGAACCATTCTGATGCTGTGTGCAGCAGCAATCATAGTTTTCAAAAAACGTTCGTGTCCTGGGACATCAATGATGGCAACCTCTGTTTCTTTGTTAATTGGAAAGAAAACAAATCCGAGATCAATTGTCATTTCACGTTTTTTCTCTTCTGGCAAGCGGTCAGGGTCAACACCAGTCAATGTTTTGGCCAGCAAGCTCTTACCATGGTCTACGTGACCAGCAGTGCCTATGATTATTCTCTGCATAATCTATTTATCTCCCTTTTCCCCTTCTGTGCAGATAACCTGATATTCTCTTTGTCATTTAGCTTGATTTTCCTTTTTCTGTTCTTCTTTTTCTTTCTCTCTATTCAATATCTCCATTGTTTGAATAATTTCTGCTTTAGTCACCTTCTTGCGCATTTCTTCTAATTCTTTTATTACCTTTATGAACTTCGTTGCTTCTGATGCAGCTATCCACTCTAATTGTAACCTTTCTGGTCTAATTCCTAGTTTCTCAATTTTGTCCCAAAGTCTCTCTACCCTTTTCTGGGTCCAGCGGTTAGCATCAATGTAATGGCAGTCTGCAAAGTGGCATCCTGAGACCAGAACAATTGGTGCACCGAGTCTGAATGATTCTAAAGTGAATTTCTCATCAGTCCTTCCTGAACACATCGTGCGTATCAGTCGTGCATTTTCGGGCATCTGTAGCCGAGAAAGTCCTGCAAAATCTGCTCCAGCATAAGAACACCAATTACAAGCAAATACGACAATTTTCTCTTCTGGTTTTTCTTCAAAAATACTTCTAATCATTGCCATAATTTGTGCATCATTAAAATGACGCATCTGTAATGCATCGAATGGACATTCAGCACCACAGGTTCCACAACCATGACATGCCGCTTCAATTATCTTGGGTGGTTTTTTTACTTTGGGAATGAAGGTGATTGCTTTATATGGACAAACCTTAGCGCATATGCCGCAGAATTTACACAGATCTTCATTGATTATTGGAGTTAATGCCTCGATACTCACTTTACCCTTTGAAAAAAGAATTTGAGCATGGGAAGCTGCCGCACCAGCTTGTAGAACACTGTCTTTTATATCTTTGGGACATTCAGCACAACCAGCAAAGAATACGCCTGCACTTGGTGCATCTGCGGGCTTTAATTTCGGATGAGATTCCATAAAAAAGCCATCGGAGGTGCGAGAAAGAGTCAAGAGTCTTTGAATCAAATCTGCATCAAGTCGTGGTGTAACACCCAAAGCCAAGATTACCATATCTACTTCATGTTTTTCTATAGTCCCTGTTGTTGTATCTTCAACAGATAACACTAAATTTTTGGTGACTGGATCCTCGACTATTTCTCCAGGGATCCCTCTTATATATTGAGTTCCTGCTTCCTTGCTTCGTCTATATAGATCTTCAAATCCTTTGCCAAATGCCCTTATGTCAATGTAAAATACCTTCTTACTAATACCGGGGTCATATTCCTCTAGAAGTAGGGTTTCTTTTACGGTATTCATGCAGCAGATATTGCTGCAGTACGGATTGCCACGTTTTAGAGATCTTGAGCCAACACATTGAATAAAAGCAACCGAAGATGGTTTCTTTTTGTCTGATGGTCTTACAATCTCTCCTGTTACCGGTCCAGTTGGTCCCATCAGTCGTTCAAACTCTAAATTTGTAACAACATTTTCATATTTTGTATAGCCAAATTCATCTAAGGGCGTTGGGTCATATATATCCATGCCAGTGGCAGCAATAATTGCACCAACATCAATTTCAACGATTTCATCTTTCATATCAAAATCGATTGCGTTCGGTTCACACTTGTCGAGACATTTACTACAAGCTATAGGATTATTCCCTAAACATTCTTCCATGTTGATAATATAGGAAGATGGAACAGCTTGAGGAAAAGGTAAATAGATTGCTCTTCTCACAGAGAAACCCATTTGAAATTCGTCAGGTAAAATTACGGGGCAAACTTCAACACACTCGGCACAAGCATTGCACTTGTTTTCATCCACATACCGTGTCCTTTTACGAATTTTGATGTGAAAATTACCCACAAATCCACGGACATCTTCAACCTCCGCATTTGTAAGGAGCTTTATTTTTGGATGCCTGCCGGCATCCATCATCCTGGGTCCCAGGACTCATATGGCTCAATCCATACTCGGATATATCTTATCTAGCTGTGCAGCTTTTCCTCCAAGGGATGGAGATTTTTCAACAAGATAGACAGAATACCCTGCATCTCCTAAATCTAAGGCCGCATGTATTCCTGCAACACCACCACCGATTACTAAGGCATTTTTAATTACTGGAAATTCCAATTCAGTCTGGGCCTCTAAGAACCTTGCCCGAGCATAAGAAGTTTTGATGATGTCCTTAGCCTTTTGTGTAGCAATATCTTTATCATATAAATGAATCCACGAGCAATGTTCCCTTATATTTGCCATTTCAATAAGATACGGATTTAGACCAACCGATGCAACACACTTGCGAAATGTTGGTTCATGCATTCTTGGCGAGCAAGCTGCAATAACGACACGATTGAGCTTATGTTCGGTGACATTTTGTTTTATCTCGTCCTGACCTGGATCAGAGCAGGTATATTTGTTCTTACAAGCAAAAACAACATCTGGTAAAGTTTTGGCATATTCAACAAGCTTATCACAGTTTACTGAACCTGCAATATTCGAGCCACATTCACAAACAAAGATGCCTATCCTCAAATCCTCTTCCATATTTTTACCTCCTTTTTTATTTTTTATAAAATCCATCAGGTACCAATGTTTTTTTGCTAAAAATGTTTCTTATTATTTCTTGGTTTTCTTTTAATACTTCAAGTGCAATACCACAATCAGAACTTATCTCGCGAGGTGTTGGTACTAAAACAACATCAATTCCATATTCTTTGAGAACCTTTTCAGCCTTCATCACAAAATGTACTGATTCAAAGGTAATTATACAGTGATCTGACATAATGCTTCACACAATTTGTCAATGTCTTCAATAGTGTTAAATGATCCTAAACTTATACGTACTGTTCCATTTGGGAAAGTGCCGATTGTCTTATGGGTCTGTGGTGAACAGTGCAAGCCAATTCTCACTGCGATATCGTATTCATTATCTAGAAGCTGACCAACTTCTGAAGGATCTTTCCTGTTGATATTAAAAGAAACAATACCTGTCTGTAATGTTTTATCTCTTGTGCCATATATTGTTAACTTTTCAATCTTGGATAATCTATTAATAAGCACCGCGGTAAGAGCATGCATTTCTTTTTGAATATTTGTAATACCTTTTTCTTTTATAAACTCTATGCCTTTTCTCAGACCGCTGATACCAGGAAGATTAAGTGTACCACTTTCAAATCTATCAGGCAAAAAATCAGGTTGCATTTCAGATTCAGAATAAGATCCAGTCCCGCCATATTTCAAAGGATAAATCTTGATACCTTTTCGTATGTAGAGACATCCCACGCCCTGAGGACCTAACAGTGCTTTATGTCCCGAGAACGCGAGAAGATCTATATGATTTTCATTAATGTCAAGTGGTATACAGCCAATTGTTTGAGCAGCATCAACTAAAAAAGGAATATTATGACTATAGGCAATCTGTCCGATTGCTCTTATAGGAAGTATTGTGCCGACAACATTCGAGGCATGATTAATAGTGATAAGTTTTGTCTTTTTCGTTATTTTTGATTCTATATCAGAGGGATCAAGCATGCCATTTTTATCGCATTTAATCATGTCAATCAGAATTTTTCTCTCTTTTTCTAGAAACTTTAGGGGACGCATCACCGAGTTGTGTTCTATGCTTGAGGTAATAATATGATCTCCTCTTTTGAGACCACAACCAAGGATTGATAAGTTAAGTGCTTCTGTTGCATTCTGAGTAAATATGATCCTTGAAGAATCCTTCGCTCCAATTAGTTCAGCGACTAATTCTCTTGTTTCAAAAACGAGTTTCGAGGCATGTACAGATCTACGATGTGCAGAACGACCAGCATTTGCACCTATGTTTTTGCAATAGTACCTCATAGCCTCAAAGACACACTCAGGTTTGGGATAGGAAGTGGAAGCGTTATCAAAGTAAATTGACATTTATCTTTTAAGTTTGATTAACTTCTCATCTTGTTGTCTTTCAATTTCCACCGTGAATCCATTGTTTTGAGCCAGTCTTTGCACATTGCCAACTGCTACCTCGTCATTAGCCATAACTACAATTTCATGTTCACCAGCATCAATCGCCTTTTTCACTAACATTACTGGCTGAGGACAAGTAAGCCCGCGTACGTCTATTTTCTTAACCATCCTTAGCCCCCTCTATGGTTCCACGGTTTGTAAGGCCGATTACTAAAAGTATAATAATTCCTAAAATAATCGCTATTTTGCCATTTAACGTAACACCTTGCGATGATGCTGCTAAGTTAAAATTATGAGTCAATCCTGCACCAAATAACATTCCTAAGACAGTAATTCCAGCATCAGTATTACCATATCCTGACATAACCATTTGACGGAATGGACAGCCTCCGAGCATAACGAGACCAAAACCGGCTAGGAACATCCCCCCGAAATTCCAAATAAATTCCAGATGAGCAATGGGTGACTCACCGGGATTGAACTGGCCTAAGATCAAATTGAAAATAAATGTTACCACGAGAAGTGCAACAAAACCTTGAAATAGATGGCTGTCGCCAATAAGTATGAGATCTCTGATGCCACCGATTGTACAAAATCTTGAACGTTGGGCAAATCCACTTACAATGAGTCCGGCAATCAGAGAAACGAAAAGCGGTGCATGTTTCTTTCCGCCAAAACCGATAAACTCTGGTTTGGCTAACAGTAAAATCAATAAGCCGATTGCAATGAGTGGCATTACCCAGCCGTTTGAGCTTCGGAGAGTCTGCATTCTTCCTAAATTAAAGCCGGCTTTCGAAAATTGGACCCCAATATAGATCCCAACCACTAAACCCAATAGTCCTTCCAATGCTACCCAATCGCCACCAGCAATTCGGCCAAGCATCCTGATGGGACATCCTAAGAAGACTAACGCGCCGATCGCCACAAAAACACTTATTATAAAACGCAAGATTGGTGATGAACCTCCCATTGTCTTGAATTCTTTTGTGATTAGCGCGATAATAGTTGAACCTAAAACAAAACCGATAATCTCCGGGCGAATATAACTGACTTCATTGACATTATGAAATCCCAAGGCTCCTGCTGTATCCCTTAAGAAGCATATTGCGCATACTCCCATGTTTGGTGGATTGCCCCATTTCATTAATAATGCAAAGAAAGCACCGAAGATAACCCCGGTTGTGATAACCCACCAAGCTGGTCTGAATTTAATTAACATATATTCTCCTTTCCTTTTCATTTATTACTTCACCGATTATGCAGGCGGACGTAATACCTTTCATAATCAATAGGTTAAGAAGAATTTCGCTTCGCTCCTCAGGAACTGAAATCAATAGTCCACCAGAGGTCTGGGCATCACAAAGAAGCAACCGGACGTTCGAGTCAACATTGTGTGTAAATTGGGCTTTCGTTTTCACAAATTCGTAATTCATAATTGAGCCACTTGGAAATAGACTCATCTTTGCCAGATCTAATGTTTCTTCTATCACAGGAACCTGAGATGCATTAATTGTAATACTCACGTTACTAGCTTCTGCCATTTCAAAGGTATGGCCCAATAAGCCGAATCCGGTGATATCTGTTGCACTTGAGACACCAACTTCCAGCATTGCATCACAGGCTTTATCATTCAATTGACACATATTATCATTTATTCTCTTAATTGCCTTTACTGGTGCAAGATTCGCCTTTATTGCTGTGGAGATTATACCTGTACCCAAAGGTTTTGTAAGTATGAGTTGATCACCAGGTTTTGCACTACTATTTGTGATAATTTTGTCAGGAGCTACAACACCCGTTACCGCTAAGCCACACTTTACTTCAGTATCTTTCAATGTATGACCACCAATTATGCATGCATTTGCCTCCTTTACTTTATCTCCAGCACCTTTAAGCATTGTGTTCACTATTTTGCTATCAAGCTTCTCCGGTGGATAACATAAAATACTTAATGCAGTAATTGGTTTTGCTCCCATCGCATAAATATCACTTAGTGAATTTGCTGCCACAATTTGTCCAAAGATGTATGGATCATCAGCAACCGGGGTCAGAATATCTACGGTTTGCACAATAGCTGTATTTTCATCAATTTTGTAGACAGCAGCATCATCCATGTGAGTACCTCCCACTAGAATCTTTGGATCATCAAATTTCGGCAGCTGATGCAGAACCTGCATCAGGACCTGCTGGCACACTTTTGCCGCTCAACCAGCTGCTTTGGCAAATTTTGTTAGTTTAATCTCTGCCATTAAATCACTCCTTGAAAAGCCTGAAATGTATTTTGTTATCTCTTTGGTGCTTTACGCTTACAGCATAGTGTAGTAAATCTGGAGGGGATATCGCTCTACTTTTTGAATCAAGGCAACTGCCCTGTACGTTGAACTCCTTCATATGCGAATCCTCCACCAAAAATTACTTTTAAGCTCGGCATTGAAATCTGATAAATTTTTTTTAGGAATTTGAAATTTTGATGCTATTAATGTGTAGTATTTTTGTGCATACAGGAGAATACTATTATTGGTTTTGGCTTTTCGCACAAGGCAACTGCCTTGCCTACCAGAGGAATTCATCTTCGAAACCTCCAGAGGTTCTGTTTCTTTACCTCATCCATAGAAATATTATATATGAATATAGGTAAATGTCAAGATTCAATTATGTTAGGTATAGCTTGACATTTCAGGGGTTTTGTTTATACTAATTACTATAAGGAGGTAACCATGGCAAAGTTTTTAATTACGTTACCACCTATGCCAAGAGACAAAGTCAAGGTAGTATGAACTTCCGTCATTGATGCTTCTGTAGGAAGCAATCTCAAGATGGACAAAGCCTATATAGATGATACAAATGGTCAGGCTATTTGTTGCTGGGATGCACCTGATCAAAAGAGTGTCGAGGATTTGTTTGCCAAAGCACAGGTTGAGACTGAGTCAATTAGGCAGGTGGTAGAATATCCTACTTAATTTTAACTCACTCGATTAGGTGTTATTCCATTTAATTGGGTAGTTAACTAATCAAGGGAAGGGGGTCGGCGATAGCCGACCCCCTTGCTTTATTTCAGCACTGCATTTAAAAAAGCCCTCCGTTTATAACGAGAAAAGACCGCTTTAATATTTTTGATACGGGACCCCGTTATTAAACGAGGGCAGGTATATGTGCTAAAGCCTCAGTGATCTGGGGACGTGCTGAATTATGTTGGCAGATGAATAATACGTTTTTTTGGTGTATTTTTTTTATCCAAAGCGACCGGTAATATACATTTCAGTAAGCTTTCCCTTTGGGATTGTAAAGAGCTTCTTTGTTTCTTCGTATTCAATTAATTCACCGAGATAAAGAAATGCTGTATAATCTGAAACACGTGCTGCCTGTTGCATGTTATGAGTTACGATCACAATCGTATATTTCTCCTTGAGATTGACCATTAAATCTTCTATCTTTGCTGTCGAGATAGGATCTAAGCCAGAACATGGTTCATCAAACAAGGTTACAGAGTATTGAGGTTCTGGAATAACGAAGTGTTGCATAATATCGATGGTGTGATTGAGACAATCAGGCGAGATAATACACCCTCCCCTTTATCCCCTCCCATCAAGGGAGGGGAATGACAGAAGGTTGTATTCTTTCCATCAAGGGAGGGGGAATAATTGAGGAATGTCGCAAGAAAAAGTGGAGAGGAATCAGCGGGGTGCAAGGGTGAGGATAAATTCCATGTTGACTTGATGACAAATTTTGAGTAATCTAATATAAAAGGAGCAAGGTATGCACAGAATAAAACTGGGTGATATTGCTAAATTCATAGTGAGTATTGCTGTTTGTCTTATTGCAGGTTTTATCGGTTCTCTGGCTACACGCAGTTCAATTCCTACCTGGTATGCTGGATTGAGTAAACCGGCTTTTAATCCGCCCAATCAGGTGTTTGCGCCAGTCTGGACGATTCTTTACGTACTAATGGGAGTTTCTGCCTTCATTATATGGCGCAAGGGTTTAAAGGATCAGCATATTAAAATTGCATTAATTATCTTTGCAGGACAACTTGTCCTTAATGTTCTCTGGTCCATAATATTCTTCGGTCTCAGGCTTCCGTTCCTTGCATTCATTGAGATCATTATACTCTGGATTGCAATTCTGTTTACGATGCTGAGTTTCAGAAAAATATCCATAACTGCCGCTATGTTGCTGATGCCGTATATACTATGGGTGAGTTTTGCTGCTGTTTTGAATTTTTCAGTTTGGAGACTCAATTCTTGAGATTGTGGAGCTTACACCCCAGGTTCTTAGATAGCAAGGGGTTAACGGCTGTATGGCGGGAAGCACTATTGGCACAGAAAGTCTTGAATGGCAGATCAAGGGGATATAAAAAGCATCCACAGTTGACAAGATTCAGAAATCATACAGCGCCAGCAAGCGCTATCGGGAATTATCTTTATCATATCTGGAAAGAGTCCAAAGAACGAGGGTACAATTTCAAGAAAGAGAAAATACTTATAAGGGATAAAACACGAAAGATAAAGGTGACCGAAGGTCAGCTTAAGTATGAGTTTAAGTTATTACGCCACAAGTTAAGAACACGAGATATGCGTAAATACAATGAGCTGGTTTCGCATAAGCAATATGCAGTTGAATGTCACCCGATTTTTTATAAGATCAAGGGTGATGTAGAAGAATGGGAGAAATCATGCTCAAAAAATCTGGTATAAAACAGGAGAGAAAGATGAGAAACAGAATTATTTTCTTTCTATGTTTGATGAGTGTGCTCTTTGCAGATCCTCTTCAACATTTCGAATTTGATGTTGAATCAGGATTAGCAACAATAAGCTACTGCGATGTTCAGATACCGAAGAGCACTGGTACTTTAATCTCCTTTTCTGATGAATTAAAGACTGACCCAGCATTCTTTGTCAGAGGTCGGTTCACTTATTATTTCAATAGAGGTAATTTGATTTCAGTTCTGATAGCACCATTAAAACTGGAGGCTACAGGAAGTGTGGATCGTGAGGTCATATTTGAGGGCGAATCATTTGCTCCTAATGCGACGCTAAACACGGTCTTTCGATTCAATTCATATCGCATCTCATATCAACATTTCTGGTTTATTGGTGAAAATCTGCACTTGGGTTTGGGCGCAACGGCAAAAATACGCGATGCTGCCATCAGTATCGCAGATTCGAGTCACATCTCGGAAAAGACAGATATCGGATTTGTACCGATCATCAGGTTCAGCTTGGCATGGAGATTTCTGGATCCATTAAGTTTTGTTCTGGAGGGCGATGCACTTGCCGCTCCGCAAGGCAGGGCGGAAGATGTATCCTTGAGTATCCACTCTGAAATCAGTAAGGCGACGTCATTGAAACTGGGTTATCGCGTACTGGAGGGAGGTTCTGATGTAGAGGCGGTGTATAGCTTTACCTGGGTAAATTATATCTTCATGGGTGCCTTGCTGAGGTTTTAGGACTTGAAAGCACTGCTATTGTAGTACCTACTCTACTGATGGATATCTGAAGACGACTACTGCATATGGAGCGAGAATATACGTATTGACTTCTGGTAGACCGTCAACATATAGCTCAAAGTGAAGTGAATCATGATATTCCAACGTATCTTTCCATGCCCAACCGCTAACCGTATCATCTTCTCCCAAGGTAAATATGTACTCGCTTGGCGCGTATCCATACATTCCGATGCTGTCGCCAGTTGATGCGAGCCTATAGAATCCACCGTGTTTTATTTCTTTTGCCTCTGGAGATGTGAACATGACCGCGATTCTGTACTCTTTTTCAGCACAGAAAGATGATAGCATGCATAGTCCTAATACAAATGATAGTAAAAGCCATTTATTCATAATGCTCTCCTACTGATTCGATTGCAATGGATGTTTTCGCATCTATTCTCTATACAAATGTGGATGAGACTGCATAAGATTCTTGGTGCGTTACTTTGACACCGGGCGTGCCAATCTTAAGTGCCAGGTTTCTGACCAATCAGTATACCATGTC
>Ga0209635_10000748_pt1 | contig 23165 bp, 19 predicted proteins | sample DeeMarSWOR230_32_FD_187463 | JGI IMG/M metagenome (GOLD analysis project Ga0209635, IMG submission 187463) | Marine sediment microbial communities from White Oak River estuary, North Carolina - WOR-2-30_32 (SPAdes) (version 2) | ecosystem: Environmental > Aquatic > Marine > Intertidal zone >...
TGATGCTAATTGCTTAAGAATTATACAAATAAAAACGATAAAGCAAGAAAACCCAATGGTGAAAACTCTGGTTTTTGATGATGAAATCTGTGGAAAAGCAGTGCCTGGACAGTTTGTTATGGTTTGGATTCCGGGTTTAGATGAAGTCCCCATGAGCATATCCTCGGCATCTTCCAATAGGGTGTCCATCAGTGTGGAAAGAGTTGGACAAGCCACTGAAACATTGCATCAAACGAAAGTCGGTGACTTGATTGGGATTCGTGGGCCGTTTGGCAACGGATTCTCCTTAACAAAAAAGGGTAGTGTTCTTATAGTTGGCGGAGGTACAGGGCTTATACCGTTAATGTTTCTTGGAGAAAAACTCGTTAAATTTTCGGTGAAAATGACTTTTTTGGCTGGCGCAAAGATGAAAGATGAGCTGTTGTTCTTAGATAGAATTGAATCATTTATCCAGAAGACTCGAGGAAAAATGGTTGTCACTACTGATGACGGGAGTTATGGAATAAAAGGTACGGTAACAGAGCCAGCAGAAGAATTGTTGGAGAAAGAAAAGTTTAAGATGATTTACGCTTGTGGCCCAGAGCCTATGATGTATAAGATGTTTTTACTTGCGGAGCAGCATGATGTGAAGTTTGAAGCAAGCTTGGAGAGGCTGATGCGGTGCGCTATGGGAATTTGTGGAAGCTGTGTCCTTGGCGGTTTCCGAGTTTGCGTGGATGGTCCGGTTTTCACGAAAGAAAAGTTACGGACAGTTAGAGAAGAGTTTGGACGTTTCAAACTAGACTTTGACGGGAAAAAAGTAAAAATCTAGCAGATTTTTTTCTGTCGTTTTAACTTTTGTAAGCAAAAATGCAGAAGGAAGACGAAATATACCTGAAAGGATGTAGGGTGTGGCTGGAGCATGATATCCTAAAAAAGAGGACCCATAAAAGAACCTATACTTGCAGATATTCCAAGCAGTAAAGAAGAAAATCGTCAAAACCGCTTAGCTAACGATGAAATGTTCTTATTCTGATATATATCTGAAGTCGAAATATTTCACAATTTGATGAAAAGATTAAATGCCTTCTCCTCAAGTTATGAGTAGGGGTCTGCGCGGTTGAAGAGAGAAGCAAAAACCGAAAAAGTTGAAACAATGCTTAAGGAGAATGGCTATTCAGAAAAAGCCATAAAAGAAATAATAAAATGGTATATTGACTGACCCCATTGCGTTTTGAATTTAGACTTCAAAAAAGTTATATTTAACTACTGGCATGTTGTAGGATTGGCGGGTGCAAAATGACCGGTGAATACGAAATTCGAAACTGATTCTCGCCAATGGCTTACGCAAGATTATCGCCCGCTTGAACTGGAGAAAAAGGTTCGCGAATTCTGGAAGAAAAACAAAATCGCAGAGAAACTAATGTTACAGCGGGAGCAATCGAACAAGGGAGTTTTAGGTTACGTTGAAGGACCACCTACGTTGAACGGTCTTCCTCATGTCGGACACGCACGCGGTAGAGTAATGAAGGATCTTCGTTATCGTTGGAAGTCTATGCAGGGATTTTACATGAATCTTTGGGCAGGCTGGGACACACAGGGCTTGCCAGTGGAGTTAGAGGTTGAGCGGGCGCTAGGAGTGCGGAACAAGCGAGAGCTTCTTGAAAAATTCAATTTGGAAAAGTTTGTTGAAGAATGCAAAAAAACAGTCATGAAATATTACAAAGAATGGCGAAGCGCGGACGATAAACTTGGCATGTTCATGAACTATGATAAAGCTTACTGGACATATTTGGATGAATACATAGAACGTGAGTGGCGATACCTCAAAAGTGCTTGGGAACAAGGCTTGTTAGGTGAAGGCTATTATGTTGTTGCATACTGTCCCCATTGTCAAACCTCTTTGAGCAACGCGGAAGTCGGGTTAGGCTACGAGGAAGTCGAAGACCCATCATTGTATTTCAAATTCAAAGTAAGCAAAACCAAAAATGAATACTTTCTCGTCTGGACAACCATGCCATTCACGCTAGTAACAGACATGATGTTAGCAGTGCATCCAGAAGCAGAATACGTTAAGGTTAAGGTCGGAGGAGAAGTTTGGATAATGGTGCGCAACCGTGTCGAACCGTTAATGCAAGAATTGAAAGTTGAAAAATACGAGGTTTTGGAGACGCTTCTCGGCAAGAAATTGGAAGGGGTCAAGTACGCGTATCCATTCCTCGACATGATGCCCAAACAAAAGGAACTTGACAAACTGCCAAATGTGCACACAGTTGTTTGCGAGGATTTTGTTGACGTTTCCACCGCAACTGGAGTCGTGCATTTGTCGCCTGGTAATGGCGAAGATGACTTTGTGGCTGCACAGAAGCGCGGCATGACGGTTTATGTACCATTCAACGAAGAATGCAATTTCACAAAAGATGCAGGCGAGTTTGCAGGTCTGTTTGCTCGAGATGCAGATGAGAAGGTTGTTGAAGAATTACGTAAACGTGGCTTGCTTGTCTCAGTTAAGCCAGTGCGCCACGAATATCCGACTTGTTGGCGTTCCCATCACAAGTTGGTTTGGCTAGCGAGAAGAGAGTACTACTTATGGACAAACAAAATAAACGAGAGAGTAGTTGCTGCCGCAGAAAATGTAGAATACTACAACGAAAGCCCGAAAAACCGTTTTCTCGCCTTTCTTGAAGAAGAAAAACCATGGTGTATAAGTCGAGAAAGAGTTTGGGGCACACCATTGCCAGTTTGGGTTTGCGAAAAATGCAACGCAAAAGTCTTAGTAGCAAGTAAGAAAGAGCTTGCAGAAAAATCATTGGAGCCTCTCGGCGAAGATTTTGAGCTTCATAAGCCATGGGTGGACCGTGCTGTTTTAAAATGTGATAAATGTGAGGGCTTGATGAAGCGAGAGCCTTTCGTTCTCGACTGCTGGTTTGACAGCGGAGCCTCACCATATGCGAGATTTTCAGACGAAGAATTTGGAAAATTTGTGCCAGTAGACTTCTTAACCGAAGCAATAGATCAAACTCGAGGATGGGCAAATTCGCTTTTGTTGTTGCATGTGACGTTGACTGAAAAGCCTGAGGCGCCCTACAAGGCATTTCTGTTTCAGGGACACGTGTTAGACGCGAAAGGGAGAAAGATGAGCAAGAGCTTAGGCAACGTGTTGGAAGTTAATCCTCTCTTGTCAAAAACCTCTGCCGATGTTTTTCGTTTCTATGTGCTTTGGAAATGTTCTCCCTTGGATTCGATGAATTTTGACGTAAGAGAACTCAGCAAGCGGCCATACCAAGTCCTAGGCACACTGTATCATTTGCACAGATTTTTCATGCAAAACGCTGAATACGACAATTTCAACCCAAGAACGCACACACTAGAATGGGCGGAAAAAGCTAACGCGCTACGACCCGTTGACCGCTGGTTACTTTCAAAACTCCAAGGAACAGTAAGACGCGTCACTGAAAAATTGGAAAATTGCGAGTTTCAATTTGCTCTTTCAGAACTTGAAGAATTTGTTGTAGACGTTGTTAGCCGCGATTACGTGCCCATGGTGCGTAAAGATTTATGGACCGACGACCCAGAAACCTTGAACCGTAGATTAGCCGTGTACTCGACGCTTTATCATACATTGAAAACTTTGGTTTTGCTCTTTAATCCAGCGACGCCATTTCTGTGCGAAGCATTATATCAAAGAGTTTATCGCGAACTAGACGAAACTTTACCAGAGTCAGTAAATTTTGAAAACTGGCCCACACCAGACGAAACTTTTGAAGACAAGGCCTTGGAAGAACGGTTCGAAACATTGCAGAAGCTTGTTTCACTGACGTATTCTGCAAGACAAACGGTAAAACTGAAACGGCGATGGCCATTGCAAACAGTTCAAGTTGTAGCACCAGAAAAGGTGCAAAGCGCCTTGAAAGATTTAGAGGATTTGTTCCTAGAACTTGCCAACGTGAAAAATGTTGAATACTTGAATAAACTTCCAAAGAAAGGCGCAAAAGGTTGGCAGGTGGCTTCTGAAGGCGACGTACATGTTAGGCTTTGTACTATACGTGATGAGGCTTTAGTTGGAGAAGGCGTAATGCGGGACTTAGCCAGGCGAGTGCAGTCGCTCAGGAAGGAGTTAGGCTTCAAACCAACCGACATACTAACAACCGTGCATCTTGCAGAGCTTGAACCAGAAACAGCAAAATTGTTGATGCCTTTCCTGAAAGAAATGGCAGACTTGGTGAGAGCGAAAAAAGTTCAAGTACTCAAGAAAAGAGCAGAAGTGAAAGCAGAATGGCACGAATGCGCACTAGACAATTCTAAAATGTACGTTGCCATCACAAAATAAAAAACTGCAACATCACTTGTTTATTTTTAACACCAATTTCGCGGCTCTTTCTCCAAGGTCTCTACATGTTTTTATCTCTTCTTCACCTGGCTTTCCAACAGCAGCAGCACCATAATGTTTGTCATTCGCTCTACCCTGCACAATCATACCATGCACAAGCATAGCGTTAAGAATTGAAAGTATGGTTGTTTCTGCTCCAGTTGCAGTCCCGCCGGCACTGGTAAACGCAGCACCAACCTTTCCTTTCAGTTTTCCATGAACCTTCACCGATTCATCAAATAACAACTTAATTTTTCCTGACATCTGCCCATAGTAAGTAGGTGACCCGATTATGATGCCCTCCGCGTTCAACAAATCCTCAAGCTTCGCCTCATCCACTTTCTTAACAATAACTTCAACATCCTGCACTTGCTTTACGCCTTCAGCTACTGCATGAGCCATCTTTTCCGTGTTCCCAGTTTTCGAATCATAAATTATTAAAACTCTAGCCATACAAACCACTTCAGTTATTGAATGTATTTTGAACTTGATTTTTCAAAATTTCGTACGAGTTCAATGAAAACATCTGACGGAGGCTCGTTTTCCAATGGAAAATGCGCGACCCGTGGAAAATATTCTTCAACTCCACTTCTTGCCATAACTGCTGCCGGATGATTGTTTCCAAAAGCTTGTTGACAGATTTCTTCGGTGAGTTCTTGAACTTCTTTTTCGTCTATATAGCCAAGTGAATGCAGATACTCGTGAAGGAGAAGAAGAAAACAATATGCGTTATACACCTTCTTTTCAGTGGTTTTCGAGGCAATTTTAAGCGGTGCCTTATTCATAACTATGATATTAGAACCGACTGGATGAAATGCACCGATAAAGTAGCCTCTTTTCATGCCCAAATTCACTAAGCCGAGCATTAAGCCAGCACGGTGACAGTTAAGATATCGCCTAACAACCCGTTTGACAAGTTCAAAAATGTCAGCTAAATCATCATATCCTTCAAGCTCACTAGCAATGTTCTCTACAGTCTTCAGGTTTGAAACACCCCAGAAGAAATACACACAATGAACGGTGTTTCATAAACTTTGCTAAAATCAGAAAAAGCCTAAAGGAACAACGCACAGCACGAAAATAACTATCAAAAACATAGTGAAAAGCTTTCTTCCTGTTGAAAGTTTCGAAACATCATCTAGCGGTCCAGGATGCTTGTAAATGGACAAAAATAGCACAAAAAAGAGCATTAGCCAGTATCCAAAGAAAAACAACAGTGCTATAGAAAGAAACGTGAGAACAACACGGGCTTTCTCCCCAAGTAAGCTTCTTACAGTATGTCCCCCATCCAACATGCCGGTGGGCAACAAATTAAGCGTCGTCACTATCATGCCAACCCACCCTGCAAACGCAACCGGATGCAATAACATAACGTAATTTCCGCCAGTCATCGGCCACTTCGCAAAAACAACTATCAAGAAATCGAAAAGCAGAGGCACTGCAATAGGTGAAGTATTTGGAGGTACCTGAGATTCAGCAACCACAGGAGAAAGCATCACACCTATAGCGGTCACCATTATCGTTACTATGAAACCTATCACTGGACCACTTACACCCAAATCAAAAAGTGCATCTTTATTTGGAGAAAGCGACTTTTGCTGAATGACCGCGCCAAACGTGCCGATAGGCGGAAAGCCGGGTATAAAATATGGGTATGTCGCCTCTACCCCGTGCTTGTCCGCAGCTAGCTTGTGTCCCATCTCGTGGGCACCAAGGATGGCAAGAATAGCAATAGTGAACGCTGCTGCGCCGATGTAAGGGTTCGGTATGAATTCTGGCAAACCTCGAGAGAGAAGATAACCGGTAAAAAACGTTGTTCCGATTGTGGCTAAGAGCAAAACAATATTGATTATTATGCGAGATGGTCGCGTTGGTAATTTTGGAATAACCCTCAACACAGTTCTATCGTGTATCGGTCTTAGAAGTGGCGTAAATTTCATTTCATTGAGTTTTTTATTCAATCTTAAAAATGCAGTTTTGGAGTCTTCTCCAATTTTAACGTAGAAAGTAGGAATGCCACGCTCAATCAGTTTCTCTTCTACTGAAAATTCTGATTCAACAAGGCTGCATATCTGTTCAAACTGGTTAATGTCAAATGGTAGTTCTGTCGGCAGTGACACGTCACTCATGTTAAATCGATAGTGAAGTGGAAATGGAGGTATTAGAAGATTATGCATAATCAAGTAGAAGGTATTCCGAATCCGAATTGACAATAAATAATTAGTACTAGTTAGAAAATGCAGTTTTCAGAGGAGATATAAATGGGTAAAAAAGCTGTCATTGAAATTCTTCTAGTTCCAGAATCCGCAACAGAACAATCTAGCGAATTGAGGATGAAATCTTGAAGGAATTCCACGAAAGCCTCATAACAATCCCCTAGTATTACAAAATCCGAAAAGTCAAGGTTGTCAGAGCATAAAAAATCGGTGTCAGATACATGGCTTTAAGATCTGAAAGTGCGTAGAGATGGCGTGGAATTCGTAGGCATATTTAGCAAGGTGTTTGATTATGTTGTAGGCGGCGTTGCCTTCGCTGAAGATTAAGTAGTCGCTGAGCACGTAAGCAGCTGAGGAGAGAAGGATATTTGGCAACCTGACTTCAGATGGACTGTTTTTGTGTTTGGCTAAATAGGGTTTATGCGTGGTTTCGAAGGACCTACGTGTTTTTCATTGTATGTGTTCTTGTCACAGCCTCTAACCCTGTTCACTACATGATTCAGATGTGGCAAGTGGATTTTTGGTTTTATTTTTATTTGGTTGTGTGTTTTTGTTGTTTTTCTATTTGTTCTGCTTCTTTGCGTTGTTCTATTTTTAGCAAGCATTTTGTGCAGTAGCCGTGGTTAGCTACGAGTTCGTGTACAGAGATGGATTTGCCGCAGTTTATGCAGGCACCGGTGCCCATGCTTTTTTGGTGTGTTCCTAGAGCCCATTTTCTTCTTGATACGTCTATGCTTCCCATTTTTTGTGTACCCCTCTAAGTGAATGTAATGTGGATGCTGCGAAAAAAGGTTTTCGTGAGAGGAGGTTTGATTTTGGCTTATCTGGCACGTTTTGTGGTGCGTGTGTTCTCGGCGCAGAGACTAGACCGTTCTATTAGGCCCCAAATATGGTTTGAATATACCCAAATATGTTTCAAGGAGAGAAGTGCAGTAAGTTTTTGAATGTTGGTGCCTAGTATTTAGTGGCGTGCAAGTTTGAGTTTAGATGAATATTGGAAGAAAAGGAAATTTGAGCAGACAAAGGAACCCAAGGGTGTGGTGAAAGTGAGTGGTGGTAAAGAGGGAATTTACGTAATTCAGAAACATCAGGCTACGCATTTGCATTGGGATTTGCGTTTGGAGATGGATGGTGTTTTGAAGAGTTGGGCTGTGCCGAAGGAGCCGCCGACAGTTAAGGGTGTTAAACGCCTTGCTGTTCTGGTAGAAGATCATCCATTAGAGTATGCGACTTTTGAGGGAATCATTCCTGAAGGTAAGTATGGTGCTGGGACAGTGGAAATCTGGGATAAAGGAACTTACATGTTAGTTGATAGAAAACCTAGTAAGATTATTCTCGAAATTAAGGGTAAAAAATTAAAGGGAACCTACTGCTTACTACGGTTTAAAGAGGAGAAGAACTGGTTGTTCTTCAAGACAAAATAAATTTGATGTGCCTAGTTTTTGTAGATTCTTTTTAGTGTTCTAAGGGCTATTAGTGTTATCCATTTGCTGGGTTTGCCCTTTGTTTCTAGGTTGGTTTGCATTCTTCCTGTGGGCGTGTTTTCGAGTATCCATGTGCTGTCTTTTTGGCGTTTCTGAATGAGAATTTGGACAGCGTCTGACAAGCGCTCATCTTCAGCGTAGCCTAGTTTTGTTAAGACATCTAGGCCTCTTAGTATGTTGTATCCGGCGAACCATGGAAAACTGAGCGTTAGCCACAATTTGTTGATTACTTGGTAGTTGTGGTGATCTGCCTTGAAAAGCTTATGCATGAGGAGCCATTCTGCGCCTTTCTCTATTGTTTGCTTAATTTCTTTTGTCCATTCTTGTTTTGGGAGTTCGCTGAACGCTTCTAGTGGGCAGATTGTTCCGTAGAAGCAGCTGTGTTTGTCGCGTATGTGTGCTTTCCAGTAGGGGCATAGCCATCCGCCATCTTTGTTTTGGATTTTCACGAGCCATTCTAATGCTTTTTTCACTCTTTTGTCGTCTTTGTAGCCTATTTTAATCAACGCTGCTGCCATGTTGCCAGTTAGGCAGGACAATTGTTGTTCATAAAACTGTGCGAGAGCCCACTCGTTGACAGGTGGTAGTTTCTTTCCTTTCTTACACAGATATTCGTATTCTTCTCTTGCTTGTGGTAGGCTGAGACTCGAAAAGCCGCCTTCGCTGTGCTGAAATTGGAAGATGAACTTGCATGCTTTTCTTACTCTTTCGTCTGTTTTGTCCATTCCAAGTTTGCCGAGAATCATTATCTGCCAGTAGGAAGACTTGTATTTCGGCAAGTAGGGACGATGCGGAGTTTCCCAGTAGCCTCCTGGGTTTTGCTTTGCAAAGATTTTGGTTACTATTTGAGAGTTTGGAATTGCCTTCTTTGCAGCAACTACTTCTGGGTCATCTTTGCTTTTGCCTAAAACGCCTCTGAGAGTGAAATAACGAACAGAAGGATTAGACCATTCAAGGAGCCAATCAATAGGACTTTCTCTTCGAATTTGAGCCCAACCTCTCAAGAGCTATAACTCCATGTTAGCATATTCTTGGTATTGGGTCTCCGATTGGTGTGGCGATTATTCTTTTTCCGCCGACAATGGTTTGCATTGCAACTTGATTGAACTGTTTTGTTGCTTCGCCTATTATTTGCGCGTCTTTTCCTTCTTTTGTCGCTTTCAGTCTCGTCAACATTTCTTCTGCTTTTTCTTTGACCACAGCGATTATGAGTTTGCCTTCATTTCCAACTTCCAACGGGTCAATCCCCAACATTTCGCAAGCTGCTTTAACATCTTCCCTTATTGGAATCTTGTCTTCATAAACCAAAACGCCTACCCCAGATTTCTCGCTCCATTCATTAAGTGCGTTCGCCAATCCACCACGGGTCGGGTCTTTCAATGCAACAATCCCGCCGACTCCTAGCAACTGCTGAACTAACTTATTCAACGGCTTCACATCAGAAACTATGCCACTCCCAAAACTTAGTCCCTCTTGCGCAGACAAAACCGCCAAACCATGGTCACCAATAGTACCCGAGAGAATTATCTTGTCACCCACACTTACATTGCTGTCCAAAAGCCATCTACTCTTAAAGGCTGGCCTAAACTGCCTCACAACAGCAATATTCTGCTCCAATGCCTCTGTACGTCGCCCAATCCCAGAAACGTTAACCACACAACCACCAAGACTCCCCTTCTCAACCACCTTAGTGTCGCCAGTAATCACATAAACCCCAGCCTCATCACAAGCTTGACGCATGCTACCCAAGATTTTTTCAAACCCTGACATAGGCAATCCTTCTTCCAAAACAAATCCACACGCCAAAGCAGTTGGTTCCGCACCGAGACAAGCAATATCATTTACCGTACCCGAGACAGCAAGACGACCAATATCTCCACCATGAAAAAAAATAGGCTTAACCGCGTGCGAGTCAGATTTAAGCACAACATCACCAATCACAGCAGCATCATCAAGCGCTTCTAATCCTATCTCTGCACCAAAAGACGCATTGCCTAAATACTTGAGAATAAACCGTTTAATCAAATCATTCATAACCGCTCCGCCAGCACCATGCACCATTGTAACACGGTCAGCAACTCTCATGCTCAAATATACCACCATTACACCAAACAAAAAATAACAGCAATCACTTAAACACATCGAAACAAACCGTAAAACACAATCTATTAGCAAAGATGGAAAAACATAAAATATTCCTTCACCTATGGCTTATACTTCAAGCAAACCCGCATCCACCTAAAAAAGGGAAACAAAAATGCCCCTAAAACTGCAAAAAACAGAAAACGAAGACCGACTCTGTATCGAAAGAATTCACCATGCAAGACGCTACTCGCTCACAATTGATAAGACATTGTGTGTTGGCTGCGAAATCTGCAAAACCGTTTGCCCAAGAGAAGCCATAACAGTCACAAAACTTGAGAAAAAACAGGGCGAAAAAGCGCAGAAACCCAAAATTGACGTCGACATTGAAAAATGTCACTACTGCGGCATATGCAACGCCATATGTCCCTTCGGCGCAGTAAAAGTCCGCATTGACAACAAAAACATTCTCTCCGTAGTCGAGAAAGAAAGCTTTCCCGAACTCATACAAGAGATAAACGTGGATTTGAGTAAGTGCAATTTCAATTGCAAAGAATACGAGAAAGTATGTCCGCTAAACATAATCAAAGTCACGTTCCGCACCCCAGACGGAAAAAAAGTCGGAAAAAAAACTAAGTTAACAGAAGAAGAGAAGGGCAAGCTGAAAGCAAAGATTACTGTCAAAAAAGAACAATGTCCATGCTGCAGACTTTGCGAGTTGAAAGGACCCGCGGACGCGATTCAGGTAAAGAGAATATTGTATGGAACTTTGAAGATTAATCAGGAGAAATGTCCAGAAGGTTGTCAAGACTGCTTGGATGTCTGCCCAATTACTGGTGCTTTGTATCTTTCTGAGGATGGCAAAAAAGTCATGGTCAACGAGTTGTTCTGCGTCTACTGTGGCGCGTGCAGGATAGTGTGTCCTGTTGAAGGCGCTTTAGAGCTGCAACGAACAAGTGTTAGGCACACGCCTGTGAAGTCGGGTGCGTGGAATAAAGCCCTTGAAAAGCTTGCGTCTACGAAGGAGGTGGCGAAGGAGTTGCGTGCAAAGGGCACGGCGAGGGCGAAGGATGCGGTTGACCGGCGGTTTGAGTGGAGGACGAAGTAGAATGACTGTTAGTGCGCAAGAAGAGAAACCTAAAGAGGAGACCGTGAAGGTTGAGTTTGAAGAGCCTCGGGTTGGTGTTTTCATTTGTCACTGCGGGCTTAACATTGCGGGCGTGATTGATATTGATGCTTTGGTTGAGTATTCTAAGACTTTGCCTAACGTTGTGTATGTTAAGCAGAATCGTTATACTTGTGCCGATCCTGGGCAGGATGAGATTAGGAAGGGTATAGCCGAGTATAAGCTTAATCGTGTGGTGGTTGCGGCTTGTTCGCCGAGGATGCATGAGCCCACCTTTCGCAAAACAGTGGCTGAGGCGGGTTTGAATCCGTTCTTTTTTGAGATGGCGAATATTCGTGAGTTTGCTTCTTGGTGTCATCCAAGCGTGCCTGAGGAGGCGACTGAGAAGGCGAAGGAGATTATTAAGATGGCTGTGGCGAAGGCGCGGTTGTTGATGCCTTTGAAGACGATTGAGGTGCCTGTGACGAATAAGGCGTTGGTGATTGGTGGCGGTATTGCTGGGATTAATGCGGCTTTGGATTTGGCTGAGATGGGTTTCAATGTGTATTTGTTGGAGAAGACTGAGAGTATTGGTGGGCATATGGCGCAGTTGGATAAGACGTTTCCGACTTTGGATTGTAGTATTTGTATTGAAGGCCCCAAGATGGTTGATGTTTCGAGGCATCCGAATATTGAGATTATTTCTTATGCTGATTTGGTTAGTGTTTCGGGTTTTGTTGGGAATTTTCATGTTAAGATTCGGAAGAATCCGCGTTTTGTGATTCGGAAGAACTGCACTGGCTGTGGTGAGTGTAAGGATGTTTGTCCTATTGAGTATCCGAATGAGTGGGATATGAATATGGGTGTTCGTAAGGCGATTTCGGTGCCTTTTGATCAGGCTGTGCCCTTGGTTTACACGATTGATAAGGATCATTGTATTGAGTGTTACAAGTGTGTAGATGCTTGTGGTGCTCGGCGGGCGATTGATTTTGAGCAGCAGCCTGAGGAGGTTGAGTTGGACGTGGGTGCGATTATTGTGGCGACTGGTTATGATATTTATTTGCCGTATGATAATGCGTTGTATGGTTATGGTAAGTATGATAATGTGATTACGGCTTTGGAGTTTGAGCGTTTGATTTTGGCGGCTGGTCCGACTGGTGGTAAGGTGGTTCGGGCTTCGGATGGCGAGAAGCCGCATAGTGTTGTTTTTGTTCAGTGTATTGGTTCGCGGGATGTGAATAAGTTTGAGTATTGTAGTGGTTTTTGTTGTATGTATTCTTTGAAGAATGCGATTTTGCTGAAGGAGAAGTACCGGGATGATGTGGAGGTTTACATCTTGTATATAGATATGCGGACGCCGTTTAAGGGTTATGAGGAGTTTTATCGTCGGGCTAGGGAGTCGAATATTAATTTTATTCGTGGTCGTGTGAGTCAGATTTTTGAGGATTCTGAGACTAAGAATTTGGTTGTTCGTGCTGAGGATATGACTTTGGGTGGTCCTGTTGAGCTTGAGGCTGAGATGGTTGTTTTGTCGACTGCTGCTGTGCCGAAGAAGGATGCGGGTGAGATTGCGCGGATTTTGAATATTTCTCGTGGGTCTGATGGGTTTTTTATGGAGAGTCATCCTAAGCTGAAGCCGCTTGATACGCCTGCTGATGGTGTTTTTGTGGCTGGTTCGTGTCAGGCGCCGAAGGATATTCCGTATAGTGTGTCGCAGGGTGCTGGGGCTGCTGCTCGAGCTGCGACGATCTTGTCTAAGAAGACGTGGAAGATTGACCCGATTGTGGCTGTGGTTGATCCTTCTAAGTGTCGTAATGTGAAGGCGAAGTGTGGGATTTGTGCACAGCGTTGTCCGTATGGATCTATTCGTGCGGAGGAGGGTAAGGCTGCTGAAGTGGTTACGGCTATGTGTCACGGTTGTGGCACTTGTGTCGCTGAGTGCCCTGCGGATGCGATTCAGCAGATGCATTTCACGGATGCGCAGATTTTAGCTCAGATTCGTGCTGCTTTGGAGTATAATCCTGAGGGAAAGATTTTGGGTATTTTGTGTAATTGGTGTAGTTATGCTGGTGCGGATTTGGCTGGGACGAGCAGGTTTGAGTATCCGCCGACGATTAGGGCTGTTCGTGTGATGTGCAGCGGACGGGTGGACAGGGATTTTGTTTTGGAGGCGTTTAGGTTGGGTGCTGGTATGGTTTTGGTTGGTGCTTGTCATTTGCCTTATGACTGTCACTATATTAGCGGTAACTGGAAGATGAAAGCCCGTATGGATGCGTTGGCGCCGATGCTGCAGAAACTTGGCTTAAGCCCAGAAAGGTTCAGAGTAGAATACATTTCGGCAGCGGAAGGAGTAAAATTTGCCGAAGTTATAAGAGAGATGGACGAACAACTAAAAGCATTGGGAGAAAAGAAGATTAAAGCAGAAAACGCCAAACTAAAACCGTTCTTGGACAAAATGCTAGAAAGAAAGAAAACATAAACTCAAGCTCATCTTTTTACTATGCTTATATTAATCAGGAATGGCTCTCTTCGAAGATAATTCTCTCTTAAATCAACGAAGGCTCAAGTAAAATATAAGAGATGAAACTCCGTATTGAAAAGAAATCGTGAAGATGATACTTATGAATTCTCCTAAAGTACAGAGAATTAGAATTCCAAGCGGCGCTCACACAATTTTCAGTTTCAGAATACCTTATGCAATACCAATTCCAGACGGAATCTATAAAGTCAAAATGGGTGAAAAGATAGTGGAGGTTGCTTTGAAAAGAATTCAAAAAAATCTGCAGATGGTGAAGCTTGAAGCCGATCAAATTGCCCAATTTGAGTTTGATAAGTATGGGCGTTCTTCTTTTAGCTTTGTACAAATGAAGTTTCCATACGCAATGGATCTAGAAGAAGTTGGAAGAAGACCCCTACTTTTGAAGGATGCTGCACCAAGGAACAAGGCTAAAGAAACAGTTTTACGTTGTCTGAACCACTTCATAGAAGCAGTTAGATTTATTACTGAAGCATACTGGATGGAGACTGTAAGGTATCAGGACATTTCCGAATATGACGTTTCCTTTTGGGATGGGAAAAATCGCTATCCTGCAACGAAGTGGTTTCTTGATTCTGGCGCAGGGGCGCTTAAGATAGGGGTAGGTCCGCCATTTCCGATTGAGGAGGAAAAAATGAAGAGACTGGGCGAGATTCTTTTGAATAAATCATATATTGAATCCAGCGAAATTTACTTACTGAATTCTAAGGATGCCTGTTTACTGGAAGATTTCAGGCTTGCTATTATCGAGGGTGTAGTTGCGCTGGAGATTACACTGTACATGTTCATCAGAAAGCAAGGTGGAAAGCTGGGAATCCCGCGTGCTCGATTAAATAGCCTTATCAAGGAAATAGGGTTGTCTGGCAATATTAGTGTGGTGCTAAAAATGTTGACACAAGGGCTGGAGCAGGTTGATAATGAAACGCTCAAAAAATGCGTGGGAGCAATAAAGATAAGGAATAAAATTCTCCATGAAGGATTAAAGGATGTCTCCCCGAAAGACACTGAAGAGCAGATAATTGCGATAGAAGAAATGACCAGATACTTGAAAAAACTCCTAACAGTTATCTGACATAGTTCTTCAAATTCAGAAGATTCCCTTCGCTCGCTAATGCATCAAGCTTGCTAATAGCATAGAAATATAAAGCAACAAATCGTCTCTTTAATGATGAGTCACTTGACTTGCATCCGTCTAATTCACTGGAATGTTGCAGAAGCCCAAGAAAAAGTATCTGTTCTAGAGTCTGCTGGCTATGAAGTTGATTATGAACCATTTACTCCTCAAGTGCTCAAGGAACTGAAAAACAGCCCACCTACCGCCTTAGTTATTGACTTGTCTAGGCTTCCCAGTCAAGGTCGTGATGTAGCCATAAACATACGTCACACCAAAGCCACACGCCACATTCCCATCGTCTTCGTTGAAGGAGAACCGCAAAAACTAGCCCAAATCAAAGCACTACTTCCAGATGCTGTCTACACAGACTATATCCGAATCCTCACAGCACTAAAACAAGTTAGTCTTTCAGTATAAATCTCTTGAGCAACCAGGCAGTTTTCACCACAAATTTAATCACATTCGAATTATATTTGGAGCCTAATAGTATCCTAATTGGAGCATATAGTGAACGAGGTCTAGAGAAGCACGGCGCACACTCACAACAGAAAAAATTTACAAAAAATTCGGATTCCAACTTCATAACCCATTTATTACAAACAAACCATTTTTCACTCAACGGAGAACAAAACAGAATGCCAATCGAACAGATTAGAATAAAAGATAAACAAGAACTAGAAAAAATCGTAATGGAAGAGATGAACGCAATCGAAAGCGGCCTAACAGTCATCTACAACAACATCAAAATCGACCCAAAAACCAGCCTCGACATCCTCTGCCACGACACCGACGGAAGATTAGTCGTAATGCAACTAAACACAACAGAAGACGACAACATGTTCTTCGAAGGCCTAAGATGCCTCAACTACATCGACACAGTAAAACCAATGCTAAAAGCAGCATACGAAAAAGCAAAAATAAACGAAAGCGCAACCCCACGACTCATACTCCTAGCACCAAACTTCTCACCAAACCTACGCAACGTCGTCGAAAACACAAACGTAATCGAAGTCGACCTATACGAATGGGATTACCTCCAAATCGGCGACAAAAAAGGACTATACGCACACCCAATCTTCATAAACCAACCACGTCCCAAACAAACCGAAGAAGAGAAAGACAAAACAAAACAAACAAAGAAAACAGAAAAGAAGACAAAACAAAAACCTGAGCCACCAACTCCAGAAAAGAAGAAAGAAGAACCAGAACCTTTCCCACCAAAACCACCAGCAGTAGTAATGCCACCAAAAGAGATTGCCCAACCAGCAGAACAAAAGAAACAAGAGAAAGAAAAGAAAAAATCAATCTTCTCCCTCTAAACAACTCTCTTCCCACATTCTTTCTAAGAAAACCACGCCATTTTTCACTAGTTTTCCTAAAATGAATACTAAATACTGATTTTCCCTTCACAGAATTTATCTTCATTTCTCAGCGAGAGCAAAACGGAGAGCACAATCATGCGAATTTGTTACGAATGCGGAAAAGAAATACAAGACCACAAAGATATGGTAATGAAAGAATTCAAAGTCACAGAAAGAGGCGTAAAATGGATCAAACCATTCCACAACAGATGCTGGCAAAAACGAAAAAAACCTCAAGACAAAAATACACCGAACTCAGCTTAGCAGCAATTTTACCAATATGCCTTGCGATTTTCTATCTAATCGTTACATTCCTCTAAATTTCATTCTGTAGTCGCGGAAACAGGGAATGGACGAGCTAAACTTAGCTCAGCGCCGCTAGATTGAGCTGCCTCGTAAATCTGCAAAGTCTGCTCTGCAGCTTTTCTCCAAGTGAAATATTGGATAACGCGTCGTCTTCCGTTTTCTCCCCAGCGTTTGGCTCTTTCCATGTCCTTTAAAACCTCTTTTATCCCCCAGCCAATGTCCGCGGAGTCGTTTCCGTTAACGTGAATGCCGTTTTGTTCCGGTCCAGAGGAAAGCACTTGTTCTTTGAAACCTACTACCCCTTGAGCACCAACGACTAACGGTTTCGCCATTGACATTGCTTCTAAACTTACTATACCAAAAGGCTCGTAAACTGACGGAAAAATACATACATCAGAAGCCGCGTAATGCAATATTCTTTCTTCCTCAGGCAAAAATTCAAAACACGTTACCACATTTTCGGCTATTCCTAATCTATTTGCCGTTTCTGTGACATCTTTTTGTTCTTCTCCTTTGCCTAAAATAACTAACTTAGTATCTGGGTGTTCTTTGAGAACAAGAGGTATTGCTTGTATCAGACTTCTGACTCCCTTAACCCACGTTAACCTTCCAAGGAAAAAGAGCATTTTTCCATTTTCAGAAATACCATATTTTTCACGGATTTTTTGCACATCTTCTTTTTTACATCTCGCTGGATTGTAACGTTCCGGATCTACGCCATTCCAGACAACGCTGACTTTTTGTCCTGGCCAACCATGTCTTATTAGATCCTCCCGCATCGCATGACTCACGGTTATTATATGATCTGCCTTTTCAGCAGTTGCAGTTTCAAGGTGAGAAACAACTTCTGAACCACTGCCTCCACTTCTGCCAAATTCTGTACTATGCACGTGAAAAACTACTGGTATTCTTGTTTCATTTTTGACAATTATTCCAGAAATGCTGCTTAGCCAATCATGAACGCAAGCGATGTCGAATTTGTAGCCTTCCTTTTTGATGAGGCTGTTGATGAATTTTGTTGCACTTAGGACATTGTATATGAATATGTCGTTGAAAAAGCGTATGTTTGTGCCCCATTTTTTCAAATCTTCAGTGACAAACATGGGAAAAACATTGCTTACATCCGCGTTTATTGGACGGTGAATCTCAACGCCTTTCATTACTTCTCTAGTTTTTTGGTCGCTCTTGTTTAAGGTGAAAACTGTGACATCGTGACCTAAGGTAACAAATTCGCGTGTAATGTATTCTGCGTAAGTGCCAAGTCCACCCACTACCGAAGGCGGGTATTCCCAAACAAAGAAGCCAATTCTCATCTTAGAATCTCCACATTTACAAGAACATTTAAACTGAAAATATCACCTTTTACGCGTCAAAAAACATACACACAACCTACAAAAAATCATTATAACCCCTATATTACACATAAAGTCAAAATCAATCAGAGTAAGCTGTGGATAATTGCTCTCCCTTTTACGTATGAGTTAGAAAAGATGGAATTAGCCGTTACTTTTGAATTTTGATTATTGAGGGTTCCTTTAGAACAATTTCTGTTAGCAAGTTTTCACCGCAGTACGGACATATTCGGAAATCTGGCTGTACATCTTTAGCGCATGCTGGGCATATTCTATTTCTCGTTAAATTTGTTTCCAGCTTTTTGAGAGTTGTTTTCAGGTGTGTCATGTCAGATTTCAAATGTTCCACAACATCCTTTACTGGACGCATGCCAAGCATCTCAGCCCTTACATTCGACAACAAGTCTTTAACATTGTTTAGTTCAATACTATTGTTGAGTAGGCTATCATTCATCATCTCCAAAATGTTACCCTTTGTGCTGACAATGCTTACTTCTTCTTCATTTTCTGCTTGTGCTTCTTTGAGAATTTTGCCCAACCAAATGTCCAAAGGATTTCTAAGGGCGATAAAACATGTAACACCCCAAAGAACAAAAGTAGCACTTAAAGAACCCAAAAAATACATTGACACGTCAACTGTACCAAACCAATTGCTAAATGGATACAATCGAAGCAAAGTAATCGGAGTGCTTTGTGTCAAAGCAAAAAACGCTTCCAAAGTATTAAGAATCGCCAAAAAAGTGAGAAAGCCGAAAATCCACACCACCACTGCCTTTCCCAAACACTATGCACTCCTTTTTCTTTAAGAGAATTCTTCTAGAAAATAATTATAGAAGATAACAAAATAAAGTCTCATTCCCTAATCTGATATATATCCAATTTTGATATATACGAGGCAATTTGTCAATACATTAATTAGGTTGCAACTGATAAAATAATTTTTCATAATCTTAATTTCCTTTGAGGAAAACGGATGGAAAAAATGAAAGTCACACTCTTAAGCGGTAGAACAATCAACCAAGGCACTGGTAAAGAACATGGAAAGACATCGAAGGAGTATTACGAAAGTGTCGCAATCTGTGAAATTGACCCTGACGACTTGAAAGTGTTAGGAATAAAAGAAGGCGCAAACGTCAAAATTTCTACCAAGTTTGGTTCGGTTGTTGTAAAAACTATAGAGTCGATGCGTGCCCCTCATCCGAAAATTGTTTACATGCCATACGGACCGTGGGTTAACGTAATTGTCAACCCAAAAACCCATGGAACCGGAATGCCCTCATTTAAAGGAATACCTGCTGAAATAGAAGCCTCCTCGCCATCTGATTGTGTATTAAACTTGCAAGAATTATTGAAACAAACCTTTAGGAAGACATAGAAATTGCCTGTTATTAAGAATGTTACATGCCCAATTTGCGGAACATTCTGCGACGATATAGAATTGACAGTAAAGAAAAACGTGGTGGTTGACGTAAAAAATGCTTGTGCCATGGGAGAAGCAAAATTTCTAAACTACTGCAATAAACATCACAGAAACCTAAAACCGCTAATAAGAAAAAATGGGGAATTAGTTGAAACTTCTATGTCTGAAGCGATGAAGAAGAGCGCCCAAATACTTACAGAGGCATCTTACCCTCTTCTTTATGGTTGGAGTTCCACGAATTGCGAAGCTATCAGTGTAGGTCTCGAGTTAGCCGAAGAAGTTGGCGGCATCATGGACAATACCTCTTCTGTCTGTCATGGCCCCTCCATACTTAGCATTCAAGACTTGGGCATTTCCACGTGCACACTTGGACAAATACGACATCGTGCAGACCTTATCGTTTATTGGGGAAGCGACCCGTACAGCGCGCACCCACGCCACTTAGAACGTTACACAGCGTTTACTGATGGACGATTTCAACCGAGCGAATGGAAACGTTACGTCTCACGACTGCGAGGAGTAACGGGAAAGAAAAAACTAGAAAGAGCTTCTGAACTAGTGTTGATGGAAGAGGTTTCTGTTCCACCAATAACTGGTCAAATCCCACCGACGTTAGAAATGGAAAAAGAACGGAAACTTATCGTAATTGACGTGAGAAAAACGCGTTCGGCTGAATTTGCAGACTATTTTGTTCAAGTGGAGCCAAACAAGGATTATGAGCTTCTCCAAGCCATGCGTATGCTTGTTAAAAATGAGGAACTTGAGGTTGATGAGGTTGCAGGCGTTCCTGTGGATGTACTTGAAAAAGTCGTAGACGTTATGATAGGTTGCAAGTTTGGCATTCTCTTTTTCGGCGTGGGCTTAACAATGAGCACAGGAAAACATCGGAACATCGACGCTGCCTTAGCCTTAACCAGAGACTTGAACTATCGCACAAAATTCGTCATCATGCCCATGCGTGGACACTTCAACGTAACCGGCGCCAACATAGTTTCTACATGGCAAACAGGTTATCCCTTCTCTGTTGATTTCTCTCAAGGTTTTCCAGTGTACAATCCTGGCGAAACCTCTGCAGTCGACGTACTATCCAGAGATGAAACAGATGCGGCTTTAGTTATAGCGTCAGACCCCGTTGCAAATTTTCCCAGGATTGCTGCAGAGAATCTTGTAAAAAACCCCCTAATCGTTATCGACCCAGAAAAAAGCGCAACAGCACTCATGGCAGATATCGTTTTACCTAGCACTTTCGTCGGAATAGAAACCGAAGGCACAGCTTATCGAATGGACAGCGTACCTTTGCCTCTAAAAAAAGTTGTAAAACCACCAAAAAACTGTCTACCTGATGAAAAGATTCTGCAGAGAATCCTCCGCGAAGTTCGCAAACTGAAAAAGAAAGCAAGGAAGACATGACTATGGCTGAACTTTTAATTAAAAATGGGTTCGTCTATGACCCGCTCAACAAAATCGACGGAGAGAAAATGGACATTGCAGTAAGAGATGGAAAGATAGTTGAAAAAGTCGGTGGCAAACGAGTAAAGAAAATCGATGCCTCTGGAATGATCGTAATGCCTGGCGGAGTGGACATTCACTCGCACATCGCTGGCGCTAAGGTTAATATGGGCAGATTGCTACGCCCGGAAGACCACTACAAAGACGTAGAGCCCAAAACGGCCAAGACAAGGTCGGGTGTTGGTTATTCTATCCCGTCAACTTTTACAACAGGTTATCGGTATGCAAGAATGGGCTGGACAACTGTTATGGACCCAGCTATGCCGCCGCTAAAAGCGAGACATACACATGAAGAGTTGAATGACACGCCCATTATCGATAAAGGCACATATCCTCTCCTTGGCGACAATTGGAAAGTGCTGGAGACCTTGAGTGACAATAGGATAAAAGAATGTGCTGCTTATGTCGCTTGGGAGATAAACGCCACTAAAGGCTATGCGATTAAACTGGTCAATCCGGGCGGGCTTGAAGCATGGGGCTTCGGCAAAAACGTTCGCAACATTGACGACACTGTTCCCAACTTTAACATAACTCCGAGAGAGATAATTCGAGGCTTATGCAAAGTTAATCAACTTATTCATTTACCGCACACAATTCATGTTCACACAAACAACCTCGGAAAACCGGGTAACTACGAAAACACCCTTGAAACAATGAAATGCGTAGAAGACTTAGCGGGCAACAATTTACCAGTTATCCACATAACACATTGCCAATTTAGCGCCTTTGCTGGCGAGGACTGGCGAACTTTTGAGTCTGGAGTCGAAAAAATAGCAAACTACGTCAACAACCATAGTCATGTTACACTTGACATGGGGCAAGTCACATTCGCAGACACAACAACGATGACTGCAGACGGCCCATTCGAATTTATCCTCTACCAACTTAGCGGAAATAAATGGGTGAACGGCGACGTGGAAACTGAAACCAGCTCTGGAATCGTACCTTTTCATTACAAACGTTCAAGTTATGTCCACGCTACACAATGGTCAATAGGCTTGGAGCTTATATTACTCATAAAAAACCCGTGGAAAATCTTCCTCACAACAGACCATCCCAATGCAGGTCCATTTATCGCGTATCCTAAAATAATTTCGTGGTTAATGAGTCGAAAAGCGAGAGAAAAAACGATGAAAAAGATCAACAAAAAGGCAAGAAGCAAAAGTTTGCTTTCCACCATCGACAGAGAATACACACCATACGAAATCGCAATCGCCACACGTGCAGGACAAGCAAAAGCGCTAAGCTTGAAACACAAAGGACATTTAGGTATAGGAGCCGATGCGGACATTGCAATATACAACTTGAACCCAGAAAAAACGGATTTGAGCAAAAAACCACGGATGATTCGAAGAGCCTTCAAAAATGCTGCTTACACAATAAAAAGCGGACAAGTTGTTGTTAAAAACGGAAAAATAGTCAAGGTAGTGAATGGCAAAACATTTTGGGTTAATGTAGAAGCTAAGACACCCTTGGCAGAGACAATGAATGATTTACAAGAGAAATTTAAGAAGTATTATACCGTGCAATACGAGAACTACCAAGTGCCAGAAGATCATATCGCAGTTTCAGCGCCCATCCACGTGCAAGCTGAGGTGTAAAAATGACAGTTTTCCTTCGTCCAAAATACTCTTTCAAAGTTCCAATAACTGCCAAATGCATAAGCCCAGACGCCTTTGCTTCAAAAACAATCGAAGAAATCAAAACACTAAACGTTTGGCAAGGAAACAAACAACGCAGTCTAGGAGAACTTTTCGAAATCAGCGGCGAGAACGGAAAAACACCCGAAGAGGTCAACATTCAATTCTCTGGCGACTTGGCGAAGGTCAAAAGAATCGGCGAGGAAATGACTGCAGGCGAAATAACAATAGAAGGCGACGTTGGGATGCATCTTGGCGAAAAAATGACAGGCGGAAAAATCTCAGTCTCTGGAAATGCTGGTTCTTGGTTGGGTGTTATGATGAAAGGCGGAAGCATTGCGGTCAAAGGCGATGCGGGCGATTACGTAGGCGCCGCTTATCGAGGTAGCACAAAAGGAATGCGCGGCGGAACAATAGCCATTCACGGAAACGCGGGTAACGAAGCTGGTTGCTTTATGAGGAAAGGCTTAATCAAAATCTATGGCAACGCCGGACAATTTGTCGGTATGCACATGCACAATGGCACAATTTTTGTACAAGGTGATTCAAATGGGCGTGCTGGTGCAAGTATGACAGGCGGAAAAATTGTGTTAGTAGGTCTTATTGCATCCGTGCTTCCTAGCTTTACTATTGATAATGTAAAGAAGAAGGTCAAAGTAGATGACGAAGAAGTGCAAGTACCGTTTTACTTA
>Ga0209635_10000751_pt1 | contig 23147 bp, 19 predicted proteins | sample DeeMarSWOR230_32_FD_187463 | JGI IMG/M metagenome (GOLD analysis project Ga0209635, IMG submission 187463) | Marine sediment microbial communities from White Oak River estuary, North Carolina - WOR-2-30_32 (SPAdes) (version 2) | ecosystem: Environmental > Aquatic > Marine > Intertidal zone >...
GAGGTGTTGTTGTGGCTGGGTTGTTGGCCGCCCTGATGAGCTCGCTATCGAGCGTGTTTAACGCCTCCTCGACCCTGTTCACGATGGACTTCTATTCGAAGCTCAGGCCCGGCGTATCTCAGCACAAGCTGGTTTGGATGGGTCGTATCGCTACCACTGTTATGGTGATTATTGGTCTGCTTTGGGTGCCTGTGATTCAGGGGGCACGGGGTCTATACCACTATCTGCAGAGTGTGCAGGGATACCTGGCGCCGCCGATCTTCGTGGTCTTCTTCTTAGGCATATTCAGCAAACGATTGAACAGTAAGGGGTGCTTGGCCGCACTGGTTGTCGGGTTTGTCCTGGGTGTGTTTCGCCTGGCGGTAGATACACCCGTCGCCCTGAAAGACACGGAAATGCTCCATTGGCTTTTCGGAGATTTCGAAGGATACACGGAAGGCTCCTTCCTCTGGATCGTCAACAAAATTTACTTCCAGTACTACAGCCTTTTCATCTTCCTTGTTTGCGTCCTTGTGATGGTCGCAGTGAGTTATTGGACGTCTGCGCCTTATTATGAGCGTCTCAGCGGCCTGACGTATGGCACGCTTAACGACGAGCATCGCCGGCTGTCGCGAGGCAGTTGGGACTGGCGCGACGTTGCGGCCTCTGTAGCGGTGCTGGCCGTGATTCTCGCTGCATATCTGTACTTCAGGGGATAGTCCGCCAGAGGCGGATTACAACAGGTACTCGAGTTACTGATGAGACTGGTATTGTAAAGGGTCTGAAACGATGGCTCACACAATTGGCTTGGATTACGGAACGAACTCGGTAAGAACCGTAATAGTCGATGTCACTAACGGCCAGGAATTGGCCACTGCCGTCTGGGAATACGAGACCGGCGAGGCCGGCATCATTCTTGATCCGGCTGATCACAACCTGGCACGGCAGAACCCGGCTGATTACGTAAGAGGCACCGAAGTTACCATCAAGGAAGCCTTACTCCGAGCCAAGAAGGCTGACAAGGGTTTTGACGCCAGCAAAGTAATAGGTGTCGGTATTGATACAACCGGCTCGACACCAATGCCAGTTGACAAAGACGGCACGCCCTTAAGTACGCTGGATAGGTTCAAAGGTAATCCAAACGCCTTTGCCTGGTTGTGGAAAGACCATACCGGCCATGCCGAAGCCGCAGAGATCACGGAACTGGCCGAAAGAGAACATCCCGAATATCTCGCCAAGTGCGGCAGCACCTATTCGTCCGAATGGTTCTTCAGCAAAGTACTTCACTGCCTGCGAACTGATCCTCAAGTCTTCGACGCTGCGCATAGCTGGGTGGAATGCTGCGATTACATACCGGCGGTTCTAACGGGCACTACGAAGCCAGATTCGATCAAACGAAGCCGGTGTGCCGCCGGTCACAAAGCAATGTTTAATGACCAATGGGCAGGTCTGCCGGCTAAGGACTTTCTTTCGAAGCTGCATCCTAAGCTTGGGAAACTCAGGGACCGGCTTTACGAAAAGACCTACACCGTCCAGGACGCAGCAGGAAATCTCACAGACGAATGGGCACAGAAACTGGGATTGCCTGCTGGTATTGCGGTGGCAGTGGGAGCTTTCGACGCTCATTTAGGTGGCGTCGGCTCCGGTATCGCTCCGGGAAAGCTGGTCAAAATAATCGGGACGAGCACCTGTGACATGCTCGTGGCAGAACGTGACGATAGCTTCGTTGATATCCCCGGAATATGCGGAATTGTTGATGGCTCCATCTTGCCGGGCTTTTTGGGTCTTGAGGCAGGCCAATCAGCAGTGGGAGACATCTTCAACTGGTTTGTCAATTATGTCCAGCCGGGTGGCAAATCGGCCGGTTCCCATGAAGCTCTTACTGAAAAAGCCTCAAAGTTGAAGCCAGGTCAGTCGGGTCTGTTAGCTCTCGACTGGAACAACGGCAACCGGACCATACTTGTTGACCAGAGATTGACGGGCCTCTTAATAGGCCAGACGCTTCACACAAAGCCGGAAGAGATATACCGGGCCTTGATTGAGGCAACGGCCTTTGGTGCCCTCACAATCATCAGCCGCTTTGAGGAATATGGTGTTAAGGTTTCAGAAGTGATAAACTGCGGCGGAATCGCTGAGAAGAATGCTTTACTTATGCAAATTTACGCCGATGTCACCGGCCGAGAGATGAAGATATCCTGCTCTGCACAGAGTTGTGCACTCGGTGCTGCCATAGCTGGTGCGGTGGTCGCGGGCAGTCAATCAGGTGGCTATGACAATTTTGCCGATGCCCAGGCCGCTATGTGCGGCTTGAAAGACATCACCTACAAACCCATCTCAGAGCACCACCGGGTTTACCAACAGCTATATGCACTCTACAGGCAGCTGCATGACGCCTTCGGTTTGCAGGATTCGTCCGGCAAGTTGGCTAATGTCATGAAAGAGCTCCTAAACGTCAAAGACAAGGTTATTTCCTAATAGACTTATTATGTACGAATACCTCCGAGAAGTCGTCTGCAATGCAAACCTTCAACTGCGCAAGCAAGGGCTCGTTATTCGCAGTTGGGGCAATGTTAGCGGGATAGATCGGTCAACAAATGTCGTCGCCATCAAACCCAGCGGTGTCATGTACGATGAGCTGACATGCGACAAAATAGTATTAGTTGATTTGTATGGAAATACCATCGAAGGAGCTCTAAAGCCTTCGTCAGATACACCGACCCATCTTGAACTTTACAGAAACTTCGAAGGTATTGCCGGCATATGTCACACGCACGCGGCTCATGCAACGGCGTGGGCTCAGAGCTGCAAGGAAATTCCCTGCTTCGGCACCACCCATGCCGACTACTTCTATGGCCCCATACCTGTCACCGAGGTAATGACCAAAGAGCAGATACAAAACTATTACGAACTAAACACGGGAAAGGTCATCGTCAAGCGATTTGTCGGTATTGACCCAATGAAGACCCGGGCAGTACTCGTGGCAAACCACGGTCCTTTCACATGGGGCAAGACTCCCACAGCTGCCGTCGAATCCATGGTTATGCTGGAGCAGATGGCAACGCTGGCCCTCGATACTATTACGATAAATCCTAATCAGGGCCCAATCAGCCAGGACCTACTTGACAAGCACTACTTCCGCAAGCACGGTAAGGATGCATACTACGGCCAAAGGTCACCAGCTAAAGAATAGCGTTTGGAGGCACAACATATAGGAGAGACGAAAATGAAAAAGACCACATTCGGAGTAATCGTTGGAAACCGAGGGTTCTTCCCGGATGCACTGGCCAAAGAGGGACGAAAGAACATACTTGAGGCACTCAAGAAAAACGGCCTCAACTCAGTTGCCCTGTCTATGCAAGAGACGAAATACGGCGCAGTTGAGACGTTTGAGGACGCAAGGAAATGCGCTGCACTTTTTGCTCAAAAGAGCGAAAAGATTGACGGCCTGATCGTGACACTGCCAAACTTCGGCGACGAAAAAGGAGTTGCCGAGACAATCAAGCACTCCGGCCTGGATGTGCCGATCCTGATTCATGCCGAGCCTGATATACAGGGCCTTATGACCATAGCCAATAGAAGAGATTCTTTTTGCGGCAAGATCAGCGTCTGCAATAATCTTAGGCAAGCAGGTATTCCGTACACCCTAACAAGATCACATACGGTCAAAGTGACTTCAGCAGAGTTCAAAAAGGACTTAGATGATTTCGCTTCGATCTGCAGGATTTTTAAGGGCCTGAAGAATGCGAGGTTTGGCGCTATTGGTGCTCGTACCGGTGCCTTCAATACAGTCCGCTACAGCGAGAAGATACTGGAGCTCTCAGGCATCTCGGTCGAGACGATAGACTTATCTGAAATCCTTGGACGAGTTGCCTTGCTTTCAGACAATGACAGGCCAGTTAAGAGAAAACTACATGCTATTGAGAATTACACATCGACAGAATCAATCCCCGCCGACAGGCTGCTGATGATGGCCAAATTCGGCTACATTGTAGACCAGTGGGTCAAGGAAAACCAGCTTGACGGAACGGCGATTCAGTGCTGGACAAGTCTTGAGGAATTCTTTGGGATTGTCCCCTGCACGCTCATGAGCATGATGAGTGAATCGCTGGTGCCGAGCGCGTGTGAGGTTGATATTACCGGGTTGCTGGGAATGTATATTCTGCAGTTAGCCGGCGGCAGGCCGAGCGCACTCGTCGACTGGAACAATAACTACGGTTCCGATCCTGATAAATGCGTGTTGTTCCACTGCAGCAACCTGCCAAAGTCGTTCTTCAAGAATTCAAAGATGGACTACCAGGAGATTATTGCCGGCTCAGTGGGAAAAGACAACACCTACGGTACGGTTGTTGGCAGGATAGCCCCAGGCAAAGCAACCTTCTGCAGAACAACCACCGACGACACCGCTGGTATCATTAGTGTTTACGTCGGCCAAGGTGAATTTACAAATGACAAACTTGACACATTTGGCGGCTATGGCGTAATGAGAATCCCGAACCTACAGAGTCTTCTGCGATACGTGTGCAAAATGGGCTTCGAACATCACGTTGCTGTGAGCCGGGCAGAAAAAGCCGATGCAATCGCTGAAGCTCTGGAAAACTACATGGGCTGGGAAGTCTATCGGCATGAATAGGATGCAGGTATTGCTCAGCGTTTTTCTGGAGCCTGCCACCCAACTTTTAATCAACCTCATGTCCAAGGCCCCTCAAGATGGGCCGATTGGAAAGGATTTGTCATGAACATAAGAGGCGCAAGCAGACTGGTATTCGGATTTGCTATTTGTCTTGGAATAGACCTTGCTGGATGTGATGAGTCGGCCGCCCAGCCTGCGACACCACCAGGAATTATACGTAATGCCTCGTTCGAGGAGGCCGTCGATGACAAACCTGTAGGATGGGAGACGCAGAGATATGGTGGAAGAGGCGAATTCAAATACGTGATCGGCACAGGTTATGTTGAAGCAGGTCATACCAGCAAAAGGTGCGTTATGCTCTCGTCGGAAAGCGGCGCTGATATCGGCTGGCTGACCTCGGTAGTCATCAAGCCGCGTTCGCAGTACAGGCTGTCCGCCTGGATCAAGACAGAAAACGTCGTTGCGGGCAGCGGCAGCGGAGCTTTGTTGAATCTGCATAACATTCAGCCGCTCCGGACCCCAGCCGTGACTGGGACAAAGGATTGGACATGCGTCGAGCTGGTGTTCGACTCGGGCGAGCACCCTGTCGTCGAAATAAACTGCCTCCTTGGCGGCTGGGGGCTATCAACAGGCAAGGCATGGTTTGACGACCTGAAGCTTGAGTTGCTTTCCACTACAAGCACAGACCCGGCCATAAAGATCGATGCGAGTCAGACCAAAGAGCCTATCTCGAAGTACATCTACGGACAGTTTATCGAGCATCTCGGCCGGTGCATCTACGGCGGCATCTGGGCCGAAATGCTCGAAGACCGAAAGTTCCATTTCCCCATGACGGCGAATTACCAGCCTTATCGTCGCAGGCGGGGCGTCCCCCGGGACAATCCGTATGCGATAGTAAGCGCCTCACCTTGGCAAATCACGGGTACGCCCGACTCGGTGACTATGGTTAAGGAAGATTCCTTTGTCGGCGAGCATACGCCCTTGATTCAGCCCGGCGGCAGCATCCGACAGCTCGACTTGGGATTCGTTCAAGACAAGCAATACGTCGGTTACATCTACCTCAAGGCACAACTGCAACGTGCAAATGTGACGGTGTCACTTATCTGGGGTGACAAATCGAACGATCGAGATGTCACTCGCTTCACTGCCGATACGAACCGGTATATGAAGTATCCATTCCGGTTTACTGCTCGTGCCGACACTATAAGCGGCAAGTTCGAAATCAAGGTGGCCGAGGGACCATGCTTTGTAGGCACAGTCTCCGTGATGCCGGCGGACAACATCGAGGGCATGCGCGCCGATACGCTGAAGCTGCTCAAAGAGCTCAACGCCCCTATGTATCGCTGGCCAGGCGGGAACTTTGTTAGCGGCTATGACTGGCGCGATGGCATCGGTGATCGGGATAAGCGACCCCCCCGCACAAATCCTGCCTGGACGGGCGTGGAGCACAACGATTTCGGCCTTAACGAGTTTATTCACTTCTGCCATCTGCTCGACACCGAGCCGTTGGTGACCGTCAATACCGGCTTTGGGGACGCCTATTCGGCCGCTGCTGAACTGGAATACGCAAATGGCTCAACCGATACGCTGATGGGAGCCTTACGAGCCAAAAATGGCGACCCGGAGCCTTTTGATGTTCGCTACTGGTGCATCGGCAATGAAATGTGGGGCAATTGGCAGCTCGGTTATATGAGCCTCAATCACTACGTCAGAAAACACAACTGGGTAGTGGACAAAATGCGCGAGGTGGATCCGGATATCATCCCGATCGCTTCCGGAAATGCCGGCGAATGGAGCGAAGGATTGCTGCGGAGCTGCTCAGATCACATCGACCTAATAGCGGAGCATTTCTATTGTCAGGAAAGGTCCAACCTGATCGAACACACCTCCCAAATCGCCGACAATATCAAACGAAAGGTTCAATTCCATCAGCAACTCCGTCAAAAACTGGATTCGCTCAAAGGAAAAGACATCCGAATCGCCATGACCGAATGGAACTACTGGTATGGCCCCCACGTGTTTGGCGAACTGGGAACGCGGTATTTCCACAAGGACGCTCTGGGCATCGCTAAAGGTCTGCACGAATACTTTCGTCATTCGGATATGATTTTCTTGGCCAATTATGCTCAAACAGTTAACGTCATCGGCTGTATCAAAACCAGCAAAACCGACGCCGCGCTTGAGACAACCGGCTTGGTACTAAAACTCTATCGCCAATACTTCGGTACCTTGCCGGTGGCCGTCACCGGTGACGCTTATCCGCTTGATGTAGCAGCAGCCTGGACCAGTGACAGAAAAGCGTTGACTATTGGCATTGTCAATCCGACCGAGAACGAACACAAAATTCCGATGGACTTGACAGGCGCTCAACTGACCGGCACAGGCAAGCTGTGGGAGATCGCACACACTGATCCTATGGCGTACAATGAGCCGGGTAAAGAGCCGAGAGTCCGGATTACTGAAAAGACAGTTGATGGCATAGCAAGTGAGCTCGAGGCACGTCCATTGAGCGTGTCATTATATGTGTTACCTGTAAAATAAGCTCTGACGAGTACGATCTAGCCCCGGCGCGCCAATCAAGGACCGCTGGCTCCTTACGAAGGAGGACCGTTCTTCCCTAAAAAGACTCGTTGGATTAATCTCTTACACATGATAGTCCTCCTTCAAATAAATCTAAAATAACGTCACACTGTGCTCGGGCTCACGCCAAAAACCCTTGTTGTCGTCGACAAACAGAGAATACAGAACACAGAAAGATTCTTCCATTCTGACTTCTGACCCGTTGTTGTGTTCCTGTCTCGAACAACATTCAAAAAACAACCAAAACATATTGCTGATTCGTTATAATCTATGCCTGTCTAATACGGTCGTTTAGGATGTGCTTTTACCTCCTTCCTTGAAAAGCTCAATAGAAATCGCCGGTCTGATGTTCAAACCTCAGACTGCGGTTTAGTACTTTAAAGCGCATAGCTGCTGTGAAGAACTGTAAAAGCCCGGCACGCAAGCATACTAAACCTGACGGACTTAAACAATTATGTTCACACCAAAGAGCGCACTTCGTTTCAAGAAAAATCCACTGTATTGGGCAGCAAAAAGAGATTGTTCACTTCGCTTGCCGCTCTGCGACGTAGTGCGCTGCGTAGCCCGAGATGGGCCGTTCGGAATGATATTCGCCAGAAGTCTTCGACAGAGCATTAGAGTGTCTTATTAACACTTGTCCCAAATTGGCTAAATTGATACAATTTCTCGGGCGATGTGCCCAATGTTTGTCCCTTGGTAGGAAGAAGTCATCGCAATGTTGAAGAATTGCACCTTCATTGTTGTGTGCTTCGCTATTCTGGCCGTTCCCGGTGCTCTGAGCGCCCGGGGCAAAGATGCCTGTGTCAAGGCCGGCGACAAACAGCCCGAATGGCACCTCGATGCGATGGAGGCGTCAAGAAGCACGCGGCCTATTCATGCGACGTCGATGTTAATGCGTATGGTTTTCTCAGCCAGAGCGCACATAGCGGCGAAAGAGCCGACTGTCGCACCAAACGTGAATCGGATCGAGCGTTTGCTGGTGGGCGCCGTCGTATCAAGAATCTCCGGCTTTGTCGACGAGTGACTTAGGGCTAACATAGATGCTTGTCCGGGTCGATTCGACATCGACCGCTGGTCAGCCCACAACTTGGCGATCGCCGGTTCGGCGACGGAAACGCGTGTGACGATATCGTGGATTGAAGTTAGCCAGTATCTGCTGGGTGGGATTAGCGTTCTGCAAGGCCAAACGCTGGTCCTTCCGGGAAGTGACTGCGGCAAGGCTCTCTACCGTGCGATGTCACTTGAGGCGCCGGAAGCTGTAGATATTCACATGGTTCCTTACTACGCCTGGGGCAATCGAGGCAGATCCGAGATGACCGTTTGGCTGCTGCTGAGATGAGTGCAGCCAAGACGCAAGATTCTGTCCTATTCACTACATATTAAGGTTCGTACCCTAAACGCCCCCATGCTGCTCTCTGCAATTTCATTAAATCAACATTGCCGGGTTGGTTTTTCTCTACTCCCGCTCCGGATTCGGAGACGGCCCAGAGCTCGTTACCATAATCTATCGTACGTTGGTCCGTCCAGCCCCACCAGTCACAATGTCCGTCTGCAAATGCAAAAGTCGTTCCCTTACGGTGACGCATGGGGATCGGATTCCACCATGATGGTTGTGTATACCAGACCGCCCAGCAGGCGTCCCAATCTTCACCATAATCATCGAGAAAAACCAATCTTTCGCCGGCTCTCCTAACCTGAGACAGTCTACTATATACTTCACCGCTTCCTGTGAAGTTCACTCCATTCATGGCATGAACTGTACTATAGGTCCGCATTTCATTTCGCTCGGCGACCGGACATCGGTATAGCTTGGCCATCTTAGTATACGTGAATAGGAGGCCTTCTCTTATGGCATCCAGTTGGTCCTCGATAGGTTGCTCATTTGGCAGCGTTCCCAGGAATCTCACCCATCCATTGTCTCCGGCCTGGCCCCTGACCAAGCGGCCGTCATTATCGTCTGCATACATTAGCCAAGACCAGACCAGATTTCTAAGATGATGCAGACAAGCTGCCCGTCTACCTTGTTCTCGTGCCCTGCTTAGAACCGGGATCAAGATGCCCATCAATAACGCAATGATTGCGATTACTACCAGCAGTTCTATCAAAGTGAAGCTTCTCGATTCTTTCACTGTAACACCTGTTGCGTCGGTCCGAATATGGCGGTTTACCTCCAAGATGCGCCAATAACACTTCCATCTCCCCAAGCTTCAATTCTGCCGCATTTTAAGCCCTATCCTGTGCTGCAAGACATTATACCCTAAATCCAATCTTCCTGCAATTTCTAAGGTCCAAATCAAGTGCGAAAATCGATTCTTCTCATTCCTCTTGCCAGCAAGTCCTGGGCTATTTGCTCGTATTTCGGGATAGCTGCTGCACAATCAGGACAATCGTGGCGGAAGAACAACAGCAGCCAACTGCCTTTTTCGACCTGGTCGGCGATGTCGATATATTCGAGAATCGGCAGCTTCTCGCCGACCCAGGTTTCAGGTTCGAGCACTTCGTACGAATGAAGTAATTGTTGGCGGCTTGTTGAAGGCCAGAATCGGGGTGGCTGTGCTCAGAGCAATCAGGGCCAGACAGCCGCTAATCGCAAATCGTCGGAGCGATGGCAGCGGGGTAATGAATTGCTGAATTAACGTCTTTATAGATTCCTGCTCCCTCGACTTCGCTCGGGACATGTTTCGCAGCAATGACAGGCGTGGCGGCAACCACAGTTCCGGCCGGAATAAAGCCAAGGCAATCGCAGCGAGCAGGTCGATGGCGAATAGGATTATCCAGGGATTTACGTGCACCGAGCCGAAACAGCCGCAGGACTCAGCCCCAATTACACCCTTGTACAACGTAACCGCCCAGAATAGTGAAAAGCAGAGCGGCTTACCAGCCAAGCAGCTTTCTTGAATAGCCCCGACAACAACGAGAGGGCATCAATCCCACTGTCCTGAATTACTCCTTGTCAGTTCTCTCTGCTTCCACTACTCCAGAGATACCATAAGCTTGTGTACAATGTACCAGACAATCCCTATAACCACGGCTCCGACGATAGCAAGGTATATGGCTTTATAGCTGAAGATCTTCATTGCAGTCTGTGGCTCTGAAGAGATTGGGCCCAAGCCTGTCTTTCTTAGTTCTCTCAATAACTCATTTTTTACAGAGGCAACTTTGTAGTCCGTATATAGGTTAGTAAGCGACAATTGCAGAGGGAGCATACATATTAAGGGGAATAGAACTATTAGAGATGCACGAAACCGTACGGTCGTCCATAATAAAAGAGAAAGCATGAAAACCCACGCTGTGCCAACTAGGCATAACACAATAAGCTCGTGTCGCACCATAATCCTAAGCTTTTCCATATTTAGCATAGCAGTTCTCCTCAATATCATATTAATATCACAAGTTTCCACAGATTAAATTTAGTTATATTATAGAAAGATAATATCTTAATCCAAGCAAGTGTACCAAATAAAGTACCTTATGGATATACTTAACCTAAGCGATAACGATAAGCCTTTGCACCATTAGGTTTAAATACGTACTTATCGGTTTCTTGCATCGCTTGCATGTGGCCAATACATGTTTCCTTCTATACTCATATTACCACACTACTGTCCCGTTAAAAGCCAAGTATTGACAGTAACTTACAAAACCCGATAGTCTGCCTTCGCTTAGGCAAGGTGCGCCTCACATGCTGATTACAGAAGTGGAAGTATGAGGATATATAGAGTGCACAATGCTGCGCCCCATAGGGCGCATCCCAGGGAGACTTATCAGGTTAACGAAAATGTTACGTAAAAATGGTAAAAAATAGTCCTCGTCGGAGGAAATTTATAATTGACGTTGGTCATGGGGGCAGGTTACATTAAGATACGGCTACTTGAGGATCGTTGTCGTGCGCGGTATTTGTACATTGGGCGAAGGAATTGTCTCCCGTTAATCAGTGCCAGTGTGTCAAAGAGGGAGTAATCATATGGAGACCAACAGTATTTATGTGACCAAAAAAGAGTTCTATTCGGTTACCACAGGAATTCTTGCCTGTGTTTTGCTTACGGTCGCCTTTTCTAAAGAGTTTGAGTGGCGTGAATACGTGCTGTCCTTTGTGATAGGCGCTAGTTTTATTTGGAGCTTGTGTAAGGGCCTGAAGGAGAGAGGCAGGTGTGCCAACTCTAAGCCAGGAGAGAACTGATCCGGCAGTCGCCGGCTTTTGCGTGCTGCCTCCCCACAAGAACTGTGGCGAAGCGGTACCACTTTAGTCAAGTTGAGTTGGTTGCACTTGATGAGCTTCCTCGAGCCCATCTAAGGATCGCAGCGTGTAGTATGCTTCTTCTCTTCCGGCTTTGCTCTGGATCCATGCGTGATTCTCACGTGCGTACCATCCGCCAGACAGAGGATTCCTTCTTCTAACCTTTCAGAAAATGCGAACGATAGCATATGTTGTCAATCCCCCCGACCTATTGTGAAATATAACAAGTGGCTATTCGTGGATGGCAGAGCTGTACCCTGATTTATGAACTTTAGTTCCTGTAGATTTGCCACTTTCTCTTGCTGCATTATGAGATGGGGTATCAATCATTGGCTTCAGGTAAAGTTTGTCATCTCGAAAGTCAAAAGTGACCATCTTAAAATATTTCAGAAATTTCGTGCCGAGAACGGATTGGGGATTTGCTATGAAAACCATCGGCGAAACCTTAATATTAGCTAAGCGCGCTTCAGCGATACGTATAGCTTCGATCTGTTCTTTCCCGTCCTGAACGCGCTCGTACTCAGTCCCTTCTTTGGCCCTTAACTTGTCGAAAGACTCCCTACGTAAGTAGTTGTGACCGCGAAGCCCCGTATCAACCATAAAAAGCTCATTTATCGTGTCACTTAACCTTATGTGAATATATGGCCAGTCGCGTTCATCTCTGATTAGTGGAATCGGATATCCCAACTCTTTTTTATAGTTGGGGTCCTCTTGGGAATCAGCCTCGGCGGAGGATGGCTTCCTGACAAGTCGCATACGCTTGTTCTCAATGTCCAGTTGTAAGAGGTTATCATTCAGAAGATTCATGCCGATTATACCATCGTAAGCAGTAAGATCACCAATCACGCTGAAATCGTAACAGCCAATAACTCCATAAGGCTTTAAGAAGCCTAATCTGAAATTCTCAGGAAGTTTATAATAATCGATGTCAAGATTTGCATTTGAGAGATTGGGAACATTTTTGCTCGTTCTAACAAAGTCGCCTAACAATGGTTTTAACCTGATATCAACACAACTATTAACAGTACAAGTATCTACAAAAAATCTGTATCTCTTGGAATTGATAGTCACTGGGACTACAATAAATTCTGGGTCGTCAATTAACGCAATGTCCGCGAGTAAAGGCATTCCCCACATTTTAGGTCTGCACACAAGGCTACGTGGGTCAAACCGGAGTACTACCGCCAGAGACGTTAGCACCAGCAACAATATGAGTATAATAAGGCACGTGCGTTTCATCGCAATAATTGTACTGAATTTAACTATTTACTCGGGCAAGCTCTGAGCATAGTTGAGGGGCCAACCTCCGCGTATACATGAAGTTTTTGGCTGGTTTTGTGGTTGACCAAAGCGACAGGACTATTGCCTTCCCCGCCTTGACTAAGCTCTCCCGACAGCCGTATCTTACAATTCATCAAGAAGTCATGACGCTTTTTTCCTGCGGCTCCACCAAATCATACCTCCTAATAAGAAGACAAGAGGTACAAACAAACCTGCAAATGGCCACCAACTGCGAGTGTTGGCCAACTTGTTGCTGTAAATCTGCGGTTTATCTGAAGCGGGTACAACTTGATCGTCGGCGCTAACACCAGCGTTTTGTTTCTCTCTCTTTGCTGATGCTTCACTCAGTTTAGTCCGAGATGGGGCAGTACCCTCAAGCAAGTCCGATAAACCTTCGTCTTGTGCTATTTCGCCCATGGCCTGAACCCAACCCAATCCCGCAACGCCATCCCATATCTCGGTACCAGGGGGAAACTCGATGAGAAATTCCTCATCGGGTATATCCACGTTGAATCTGATCTCTCTGATGGTCATCGTATTAGCGGTATATTCAACAGGAGTGCCATCAGACAAGTTGCCCATGTAGTGATGGTAGACTGCGTTCTGGGGAAACCAAATAAGCTCGCCGCTTTCATCTTTATACTTTTTGTAATTTGAAAAGACATGTCTCTCACACAAACGAGGTGCTGGGTCTGGACTTATTTGTGAGATATACTGGCGCTCAATAAGCCGATGCTTGTCGTCAAACAGTAGAACAAATGACTTGGAGTCAAGGCTCGGATGGTCGACAGAGACCTGGATCAACTCTCTTCCGTCTCTGACAACAACCGACATGTCGAAGTTGCTTCCCTCAGCGACAATTTTCGAATAGGGCGTTGCTTGGAACTCGTAGAGAAACGAGTATGGGTCTGGTAGATTCGTAGAGTGCCAATGTGCCCCTTCTATTGTTTCAATTGAGCCGATAGGACCTTTGTCATGCAATTCCAGATCTCTGACAAGGTGCCCGTCAAAAGCACGCGATCTACTGGGAGTCCTGGGGATATCGCGAGAATCCGTGTCCGTTAGTTCGAACGTATCCCACCTTTCCTTGGCACCCTTGCGTAACCAATGCACGACGAAGCTGTTGGCTTTGACAATTTGTTCGGTGTAGATGTATCTGTTTTTTTTCCCGAGCTGGCGGCAAACCTGGTCAATCAATGGAATATTTTCAGGACGAGTGAGCAGTGGTTTGCTCTCGAATGTACATTCGATGCTGCGAACTATGCTTTCCTGGTGGCGAAGCCAACGAGCGATCGCCTCGCGGGTCCACTTAGACGGGCTTTCCTGCGAAGCATAGCAAGCATGGCAATAAGTAAGAAAGGCAAAAGAAGCTGCTATTAGTAACACTCGTAGGTTTAGGGTGGACTTTTTTGTCAACATACGTTACTCCTTCCTATCTTCTTTTGCTTCATGGGACAAGGAAACTTTTCAACTGAGATTTCCCATATGTACCACTTAACAGCTCTGTTAAGTGCCGCGTATTTCATTAGTTTAGCAAATCCATCCCGGATCTGCAACGGATTTCAGCTTCCTCTGACAAATATTGCTGGCATAACCGACCAAAACATGGAGATGCCCCCGTGAGGGCCGGTGCTGTCTGATTATTTGGTCGTACACCAAGTACACCCCGTAGAAAAGAACGCGTTCTTACGCCATTCGCAGGAAATCTTCATTTCCCGCCAAATCACGGGCCATCTGCTGATACCGGGCTATCGCCCGGGCGCAATCGGGGCAATCATGGTGATAGAACAGAACGACCCAGTTGCCCTTTTTCAGAGATTTGCCGATGTCGATATATTCGAGAATCGGCAGCTTCTCGCCGACCCAGGTTTCAGGTTCGAGAACTTCGTACGAAGAAGTACCTTTCTCAGGTTCGTCCAGAGCAAGAACGGCGGTTGAAGTGAGGAGGACCATCAGAACAACGCCGGCAGCATTTACAAAGTAATGTGCAGAATACTGCACATCGAACAAGGAATTCAGAATCTTGTGTCTTGTCCCGTGACAGGTTGTCAGGCAATTGATTTGGATAGCTTATTGCAGGAGCGTACAATGAATCAGAAGGTCGCTATTCGTTACAGTGTGAGTTTTAAGCAGCAGGTTGTTGAAGAGTTGGAGTCAGGCCAGCTTTATTAACAAGCGTAAGGAACGAATAGGCTTTGTGATAATCGATCCCGACGTACAATATGGTAGAGCCTCCTTTCAAAATACGGTCAATTTGTTTGGCTGCTATCATAGTGGCTTCAGGAGATTCTACGTTTCGTGTTAGCTGACACCTAATATTCCCTGGCGTCACCTCGTTCATAGAACAATCCTGACACCGGGATCTCCAACTGGGTGGAAGTCTGCGACTTGGAATCTCGCAAGCCCACACATATGCTCGCTCTCTCCAGCTGGCTGCGATCCTTGATCAATCCTTCAAACACCAACGTTTGGATAGACGAAGACACACTCGACGAGTATTTGCATTGCAGACCTGTATTCCCTAGATCCACGTATTCAATCATGAAACCTTCTTCTTGTCTCGACTTAAGCTCTATCCTCTGGCGAACGGTACTATGCTCTGAAAGCTCACCCAGGAATAAGCGGCTAGGTATCGCGCTGACCCTCGGCACCACACAGAGACTCACTGGAATTGAGAGTTTTGGTGTATCCTTGAGGTTAGTTAGAACCTCAATAGTGTAATTCTTCGGGCCCAATTCCAAGCCGTTTGTGTGAACGGTTCCTGAAACCATGAAGCGATTCTGACACTCGCTCGGTAACACCCTTCCGGCACCAGGATCCAATACCTGCACTAGTTCCGGTGATACTGGCTCCGTGGATATCTGCAACTCGGAAGACGGCACTCTTACGCCTTTAATCTCGAAAACCGAGTCACCCGTGTATGTGAGGAAGCATACAGCCACAGCATTTTCACCTTGTGGGACCTCAGAAAAGCGAAGTCTGACAGGAGAGATTCTGACCTCCTGCAAACCATTACCTGCCAGAGTAAGCTTGATGAATGGAAAGTATGGATCATCACTGTGAACCATAGCAGATTTGAGGAACCTTCCACGGTTTGTCTCAAAGGTGTACTGAATCACGATCTCGCCTCGCCCACCAGGAGGTATTATTCTCTGCTTGTTGCCTTCAACGGCAGCACACTTGCAATCAGGCTTGACCTTAAGCAAATGAAGGTCGTTTCTTCCCTTATTCACGAAAGGAAAGACAAACAGGTGGCCATCGGCCGATTGAGAGATGTCGCCGGCGTCGATAAAGAGAGTGTCAAACTGGAGCCACGCATGTCCTTCCCCAGACCGCGCTGCGAAGCTGGGTCTGCGCGGTTTCTCTGGTCTAGTCACCCTCAAGATGTTTCCATCCCACTCTTTGGTGAAGGTCTCTGTTGGGAGAACCACTTGGAATCCAAACCCTTCAAATAACTTGACCTCACGGGCGTCTGCCCGTTCAACAACAACCCAGTGGGGCAGATGTCTATTCCGCCTTGTAGTCGTTATCATGTGAGCTATCACCGGAAACGCCTCCGCACAGAGATCGCTAAATGTAGTCTTTTTCCCTAAGCAATCAAACCCCGCTTGTTCGAGGAATCGCTTAATCTCAAGCATGCTTTCGCCATGAGGCTTTGCGGGTAACATTTGGCTGACTTGTCGCAAAGTCAAAGGGACGCCTAAAAGCTCGCATACGTGGTGGGCACAATATTGCGCGCATTGGGGCGCCTCTGCTTTCCCGCTTTCATGGCCCATAGTATGAGCACCCACATAGCCGTGGGAAAGGACAGCGGTCAGCACCAGTGCGCAGAAAATCCTCAAATAAATCATTGTCACTTCGCCTCCTTGGTTGTTCTCACCTTGCGCCTCAAGAAGAGTACCCCCACAACGATGATAGCCAGAATCCCCAAGAGCCCGAGCCAGTAAGCTATAACTATCCGGTTCTTTTGTTGGGGTTGTCCGGTTGCGACTACTTCCTCTGCAGGCACGGGTACTGCTTGGGCCTCCTGTTTCTTAGGAGTTTCAGTCTCATTCTTGGCCGGCTGCAACGATCCCTTCGTGTCAAGGGGCCCGACATCGGCGCTAGGTGTCTCAAAAGCCTTATCGATACCAAAGTCTGGGTGCCACTGGTACCTGAGTCCTCCCTTGACATGATCAACAATGTAGTCTCCGGGTCGCAGACCCAGGGCCTGGTATTCGAATTCTGACTCAGAAACAGGCTCATTCACCATCTCTGTCGTGAATGCGACATGGTGGCGCGTCTTGCTCTCTCGGCCCTTCTGTTTGTTCGCGAAGACTCGTGCTATCTCCTTAGGCACAAAGACCCCCCTATGCTCTTCATAGTCCAGTTTCCAGTGTGTCTCCGATACTGAGCTGGTATGATGCTGTTCGACTACGCTACAGCCTTTTGCCAGATCAAACACATAACGACTGGTGACCGTGCCGCTATCCTCACTATCATCCTCAGGCGCAAACAGATCAAGCGTCACAAGATCCCCCTGGCGAACAAGTTTGTAGCCTCTCTCCGGCATGGGCTCCTCTTCAATAGATTTGGCCCATCCTCTCAGGTGTTCTCCCATATCTCCGTACAACCCAACATCCTCGACCAACACCCATACGGGATCGAATTCACTGGTCTGAAGCCCATGCCCTACAGCGTCTCTGCTATAGGCCCGTAATGTCCGAGGGCTCTGGCTAAACTCCGCTTCTTCCCTGAAATCCATTTTATAGTGATACTCACCCTTGTTCATTCCACTGTTTAAGTTCAGTAACGGTGGCTTGTACTCACCATTTTCGAGATATCGCCCCCCAATGGTCTTCCCATACCATAACGTCGTATTCCTATCCCTGTCGTTAACGAACTTTAGCTGTTCCGTCCACTCCTCCTCGGACTTCGATGGCACACTGCTGTCCGCCGATTGGCCCGTCGTCCTCGATCCCTGTCGGACCGCAGTACCTCTCCATGTCCGGAGCTTCTCCAGGTTCGCCTCATAACCGTCAGCAATGAATCTCATCAGATCTGGATCCCCCTGCCCGGAACAAGGCTGTTCCCCCAGGAGAGCCATCATTAGCACCAGGACCACCAGTAGACAGCTCGGTGCGTGTCTCGTGCCATATTCCACCTTATCATCGAATCCGTCAATACCTATCATTATCGTAGCACTCCTAATTGACCTACTGCTGTTTGTTCTGCCCAAAGCTTGACGGGCGGGGCCGGTAGGCCCCCACCCGTCAAGTGGAACTAACTAGCACTCCCACAGTAATAGTTGGGTAGCGTGACGTCCGTCTGACTTTCTACTGTGCACTTGTTGCACGAGCTAAACATGGCTGAAACACACTTGTTTTCCACTCCGCATTTCAGGCCACCTTTTTTCTCGGAGCTGCAAACGTAATTAGTCTTGCAGATAGTCGGGTCCCCACTGGATTCCTTGCAGACAAAATCGTTCTCCGGCTCTTTGAATTCGCATGTCTGAGCCTGACTACCCGATGCAGTAAAGGTGCCGCACCCACCACCGCACTCCACACATGGAGTACCCGTGGCGTCACAGTCCCCATACATCTTGTGATGGCACCCGCACATTCCGAGAATTTTGCCCATGTCTGAGCTGCTGAGAGTGCCCGCTGTTGCGAGGCCTGACCTGGCCGAGCTAACCGCAAGCAAGACCACTGCTATCAATATGGCCATTGCCATAGCAATACCAATTCTCATTCTCGTCCGTCTCATTTCCTGATCTCCTTTCTATCCTAAATAAACAAACTCTCTAAGGACTTCTACAGCGCACTCTGTGCAAGGCTGGCTTACCAGTCATCCAGCAATTCTATCATAATGCTCACCTCCTTTCTTTAGCGAATGAGTTACGTGATTTCTTGATAAGAAACGCGAATTTTCTGTCATTCTCAGCATTTTTTGCAATACTTTGGAGAATTGTCTCCAAATCCGGTGCTTTTTCTTCCCAGCCGGACTTAACGTGGCCATTCATCAACAAGGCAACAGCGGGAGTAGTAACGAACCACTCTTTCGTCTCGGCCAGTCGGCCGAGCGTGCAAGGAGAATTATCGATTACTGGCGTCATGTTTTCGTGAACGTTAGTAGATATTACGGGTTGTCAACAGGGGGAGTATATTTTGGGAATTTGTGGATCTGTAGTGCTGGCCGGATTTTGACAGGCAAGACGTGAGGAAGTAAAGAGAGAAGAAACTGTTCCGCAATTATTCGGCTTCGCTTAGGCAAGGTGCGCCTCACATGCTGATTACCAATTACTATAGCCTATGACACATGAGATGTGACACCAAGGCTGATTACTTGTATTCAGTGTGTCTGCCTGCCAGAAAGCATATAGGAACCTTTCGGACGCTCATGTTCCCGACCATAATCCGTAAGCTTAGGTAGGATGACAGACAATCTTGGATGGTTATTTCGTATTTCACTTTGGTGAGATCGGGAGATATTGTAAGAAGTTGAGATTTGATACAATCACTCGATGGTTCGATAAGAATAGGTACCACATCTGTGTCAACGTTAATTCTGGAATACTCAGTTTTGGGTTTGGCTGCTTCTACGAATTCACGGCTTCTCAAGTCATTTGGCTCCGTATCCTCACTAAGGGAATCTTCCAGAAGAGTTATTTCCAGTTCCTTCACAGATGCTTTACCTGGGTCCCTATTCTTTATGAATAAAATGGGGGGACAAGCGGTCAGCATAGGCCTTGGCTCAACATATACTGGGATGGACAGTTTTTCAAATAGCGGTAGATTCGTTGTGATCATAAGTTCACCTTTGGTGGGGTTCTTAAGTCTTCTATTCAAAGCAAATTCTAAATCCCACTGATTCACGTGAAGCTCACCATGTTTTTGTGGTTCGGATATCTTTACATCCAGCCACTCAGGGCCTCTGACCGACATTTGCAGACTTTTGCTTGCTGGCCCGCGAACTGTCACCTGATGCCACTTGCCAAGATCATTGAAGATATATCTTGCCTTGGGGATAACATCAACGCGTCCTTCTGGTGGGGTTCCCTCGACCTGTCCCATGATTGTTAGTATAAGTGATGGTTTATTTAACTCATTGCCTACAAAAAGATATATGTCTTTCTGTAGTTTCATTGCACCATACCCCATTGAATTGAACTCAATTGGGACTTCAACTTCTTCGCCTGCCTTAAGTGGTAAATTCTTCTTTAGAGGAGTGATGCAACCACAAGAGGTCAAAACTCTACTCACGACAATATCGCTATCTGTAATATTTTTGACTATAAATGCATGAAAAAGCGTTTCACCTTCCTTAATTTCTCCAAAATCCTTAATAGGCACATCGCATTTTAATAAATCTGCCCAAACTGGATTATAACTTAAGAAAAGTAGTATTATAAAAAATAATAAATTCTTACAGTCGCGCATAATATTATCTTCTCCGAATAAATGTTGTTTTTACGCCTTATAGATTTAGACTGTGTTTTCATGTCATCTTGGTGCTGCTTTTGTTGTTAAAAACTGCCATATCTTTACAATCATAAAACCAACAGCAATTGTAATTATACAGCACCACAAGATCTTTGAATGACTGAGTAAACAGAACACCGATTTAGAAAAGGGCTTTTGTGAGAGAATCAGCATTCCCCGACTATGTTCTAGCACATCAGCTAAATCTTCTTCTGATATGACAAATTTCTTCCTTGGATAATCACAAAATAATAGTTGTTTTTCTTGAGCTTGTAACAGAGCTGCTATGTGAGGTCGATTGTCAGGATACTTGTATTGAACTATAGCGCATGCGTTGTTTGTGAGATACGTATTGATGACATGCAATGTTGGATGTTTTATTCGCTTAACTGGAATTCCATATTGATCGGCATACACGGCCAATTGATATAGGTTGACTTCGTTTCTATCATCCCGTTCCATATCAGAATATATTTGGTCTAGTTTAACGTTGATAGCCAAATGACGCAGACATAAATATAAAGAATTTATCCCGCATTGGCTGGTTTCTATGTGTATCTCTTCTGCAATTATGATCCCCATGTACATTGGAGTTAAAATCCAGATTATTAACAATACCATAATCTTCTTCATGAGATAGCACCTGCACGTGAACGGTATTTTCTGATTAGGAAAAAGGTTAAAAATAAGATAGCAAGAAGAGACAATGATCCATAAATCAGTATTTTGCTTTTTGGTTTCTGGGTTCTAGCTTGAAGAGGATTTTCTTGTTGTTGCAGATCAGTAGATTCCTTCAAGTTGCCAGAAGCGCGAGAAATATCTCCTGCCTCATAATTAGGAGGTTTACTTTCCTGTTTAACTGTCTGATCCGATTTCGTAACCGTCTTCCCTTTTTTAATTTCCTGCAGCCTTATTCTTTCTTCATCATCTAGCCACTTATTAAACGCAGCTTCAGTAGGTTTAGAAACATACGTCAGGCCTAATATTTCATCACTTATTTTAGTACCTGGAGGAAATTCAAAATCGAAATACTCATCTTCTAATCCTTGGTTCAGACTAATTTTAGTTGCTTTGAACACATTACATCTTTCATCGTTTGGACAGCCGTGCTTGCCACTTTTCGGGAACCATACTCCATCTGAAATTTTTTCAAGCGATGTAATGTCATAGAAGTCTTGTAATTCACTATTTCCATTAATATTATTTCCCCAGTATTCATATCTGACAGGGGCGTAGCCATGTTTTACAGAAAAGTATACAACCCCCCAAAGTTTCTTTGTTTGTTCCTGGAAGATATTAACTGTGATAGCATCAAAACCGTTTATCTTTTTAATGCTCTCATCTAAACGAACCATTTCTTTGTTTCTTAGAGTTTTGTATAGAGGTGTTCTGTCAGTTACATCCCTATTCGAATAATGGAGTACTGAAAAATCTGCGGGAGTTAATCTAATATCACGAACTAGGCGATTACTTTTCGTTATAGTTCCAAACCGCTTGTTTTCATCCGATCGACTCCCTGTTTGTAAATGTTTCCCGGTCTTACCATTGTACACTTGTTTTGTTTCTCCTTTCCAAGAATCTTCATATTGATTAAGAAACGTAGCCTCTTCAGTAAAAAATGAGAATTCATTGAAAGGACGCTTTGTTGCCCACGTACATTTCGTAGGTCCCTTGGTTATCAAAAAGCCGGTTCCTTCTATATCATTAGCATTCATTGGAGGGTCATTACCCCATTCAAATTCGATATAAATATCTTGTATATAATTTTCCACGGCTTCACTAATATCTGCAAGTTCCTCAACAGTAATAGCGAAGGATCGCCCGGATGTCAAAAGCACTATTACAACACATGCAAAAACTCGTAAGATACTCTTATTCATAATAAATTCCTCTAAGAAAATACTTGATTAATAATTCAAATTTTTAGTTTGTACGCCTCCCAGTAAAAACTGGGAGGCGTACAAACTCCAATTTTCAACAAGTTTGTCTGGCACAATAACCTGAAGTAGAAGGATTCGTGCAATAACAACTTGGTGGTCCCAACAGACGTGCCTTGCATTCATATTTCGTCATAGCTGTACAATTTACAATGTCAACCTCACAATCACCACCATTCGGTGTAGTATTTTTGCACCAATAATTCATGCCGCCCTCAGGGCAATACCTAGAACAGCCTGTCGGATTACATGCACCGGCCTCAGGATCGTGTGCACAATTTCGTACACCAAACCATTGATCACCGCAATTCCACATTGCTGTACACGTGTAGCATGTTGCGCTTCCCGAAGCTTCTTTTAAAAATGAGGGGTCTTCTACTTTAGCATTATACAGGCATACGGCACTAACTGCAATCAGCCATAAACAACCATAGATTTTGTATTTTGAGACTTTCATAATAATCTATCTTTCTTAATTGAATTAACACTCGTATTACTGTCAGCACACAACAGTTTCGATCTCAAGATATTCCTCACCAATCATCCAGCAATTCTATCATAATGCTCACCTCCTTTCTGATAGAATTGTTCTTTCGATGCGCATCAGTTCGCGTATATTTCTGATAACGTCACTAATTAACTGCGGGTATTCATCGCAAGGCCGGCCCTCGTGAGACATCCGGAGCTGGTTCACAACCTCCTTGGCAAGACTCTCGGCCTCGTTTACCTGATACTCTAATAGCCGTAACATTTCCGGCTTGTCTGCTTTTTCCAGGGCCTGAGTGCTGTTTCTTAGGCCAAGCCATACTAATGTCCTGGTATTGGCTAAGTATGTGCTGGCGTGGAGTGAATATAGAAGTGCGCTCGAGGCCGATCCCTCCGACGATTTTCGCCCTTTCTCAAAACAGTTCGCCCATTCATCAAATGCTCCCAGGCGGCTAAACCTGCCCGCAGCCACGCTAACATCATCAACTGCACGTTTGGATGTGCCTATGTTTTCAAGAAGCCATTGTTCGTCATACCCATATCGCAAAGCTGTTTTG
>Ga0209635_10000753_pt1 | contig 23121 bp, 31 predicted proteins | sample DeeMarSWOR230_32_FD_187463 | JGI IMG/M metagenome (GOLD analysis project Ga0209635, IMG submission 187463) | Marine sediment microbial communities from White Oak River estuary, North Carolina - WOR-2-30_32 (SPAdes) (version 2) | ecosystem: Environmental > Aquatic > Marine > Intertidal zone >...
CACCACATTGTTGTTCACCTTCTCTTAAGGTCGTATCCCAGTTTTCAACTTCCATTTTATTCTCCCCAATCTTCTTCAACGCCCTCTAAGCCTTCCAATACTATGCTTGGATTGACCTCCTTTACTACGAGCTGCGATCCACATTCTTCACATTCTATTATCTCGTTCATCAGGGGGTCTTGGTCTATGTTAATCTTTCCTCCACATTCTGGGCATTCCAGCATAACCCATCACCTCCATGTTTACTAAATATTTAATCGTAAACATATTTAAGTTTTTCGTAAATTTTTTACTAAAAAAGTAAAATTTAAATATATTAATTACTAATTTAGTAACGATGAACAGGATAGATAAAAGGATAATAGAGATTTTAAGACAGAATTCACGTACTCCTTTTACTCAAATAGCGAGAAGAATAAATCTCCCTGAAGCGTCTGTAAGATACAGGGTAAAATCACTAGTCAAGAAAGGTGTTATTAAAAGGTTCACTCTAGAGCTTGCTGCGGGTGGCATCTCATCATTAATCGGAGTTAAAACAGATCCAAATACTGAAACCAGAAAAATCTGTAATGCTCTTCTAAAAATCCAAGGTATCGAAAGAGTGTTCGAATTGACTGGAGATTTTGACTTGATGACACTGGTTAGAACTTCAGATTCCAATACACTGAATACTATAATAGACTCTATAAGGGCTACTCCTGGTGTCGTATCCACGAGTTCTTTCTTTGTCCTACAAGAACATGGTGCTTGAATGAAAATCGGAATGATAGTAGATCTGATTAGACTTGATGAAAAATTAATACTCAATGAAGCTAAAAAACTAAATGCAAAAATAGAACTAATAAATTCTTCTGACCTTGTATTGAACATCACTGATTTGAATAATCATGTTTTTAAGGATATTGATATATTTCTCCAACGATGTATGAGTACACTAAGGGGACTTTATATAACCAAAATTCTAGAGGAATATGGATTTAATGTAATCAATCAATTCAAGACAGCATCGAATTGCATAGATAAGGTTCTATGTTCTCTTCTGTTAGCAAAAAACCAAATACCTACACCAGAAACTATGGTAACATTTACAGAAGATGCTGGTCTTAAAGCCCTAGAGCTTTTGGGATACCCAGCTATCATTAAGCCAACTATGGGTAGTTGGGCAAGACTGGTTGCCAAGGTAAATGATGAAGATGCCGCTAAATCTATTTTCGAGGACAGAAAAGAGATGGGTTCTTGGTACAAAATACTCTACATACAAAAGTTTGTTCAGAAACCTAAAAGAGATATAAGATCCGCTGTTGTTGGGAATGAAACTGTTGCCGCCATTTATAGGGTGAATGATAGTGATTGGCGTACAAATACAGCAAGGGGAGGAAGGGCCGTAAAATGTGAATTATCACCAAGACTCGAAGAACTGAGCCTGAAAGCTGCTGAAGCTATCGGAGGTGGTGTATTAGGTATAGACCTCATGGAAAATAATGGAGATTTTGTTGTACACGAGATAAATCATTCCCCGGAATTCAAGAATGTACAAAGAGTTACAGGAGTAAACATAGCTAACAAAATTGTCAATTATCTTGTGGAACAGGCGAGGAGATGATCTATGAAAGTAGGTGTAGTGGGAGGTTCTGGCTATACAGGAGGCGAACTTCTAAGGCTCTTAGCTATACACTCCGAAGTAGAAATCTCCTGTGTAACGTCTAGGAAATATGCTGGAAAATTAGTTTCTGATATACATCCTAACTTAAGAGACTTCATCGATTTACGTTTCACTGGAATGAATCTCGAAAGATTAAAAGATGTTGATGTAGTTTTTCTCTGTTTACCACATATGGTATCCATGAAAATTGTCAATCAAATGTTTGGAAAAACAAAGATAATAGACTTAAGCGCGGATTTTAGGATAAGGGATGTTTCAACTTATGAAAAATACTATACCAAGCATGAGTGTCCAGAATTAATTAAAAAAGCAGTATATGGTTTACCAGAAATCCATAGGGAAGAAATTAAGAATGCTTCATTGATTGCCAATCCTGGTTGCAATTCTACAGCTGTAATATTGGGTTTGTATCCTTTACGATCTTTACTTAAAAAATCTAAGATAATCATCGATGTGAAAGAGGGATCTTCTGCATCTGGTAGAACACCAAAACTTTCCAATATACATGCTGAAAGGTCTAACATAGTTAGAATCTATAAACCAAAGAATCATAGACATCTAGCGGAAATTAGACAAGAATTGGGAATAGAAAAAATTTGTATGTCTGCTCACGCTGTGGGTATGACTAGAGGTATATTTGCTAGTTGCCACATTTCTATGGAAGATTTACCTACAGAGAAAGACTTATGGAAACTCTACAGGAAAACTTATTCAGATGAACCATTCATTAGAATTGTAAAGAAGAAAACCCCTCCTTATAATCTCCCTGATATAAAAGGTGTCGTTTATTCGAATTTCTGCGAAGTAGGCTTCGTAGTCGATGAAGATTCTGAAAGAATTGTTGTCTTCTCGGCATTGGACAATTTACTAAAAGGTGCGTCCGGGCAGGCAATTCAGAATATGAATATAATGTTTAGTTTAAAAGAAACTCTTGGCTTAAGAATACCTGGATTTTATGTGTGATAATATGTTGTTAATAAAGATTGGTGGAAGTGCCATTGAAAATTTGGAGGAGATACTTTCAGATTTACCTAACGAAAATCTAGTTATAGTCCATGGTGGTGCAAAGAAAGTTACTCAGATCGCTAAATCTATGGGTATAATTCAAAAGTTTGTAGTTTCACCCTCCGGATACAGAAGTCGTTATACCGATGAAAAAACAATCGAAATTTTTCAGATGGTAATTGCTGGTAAGATAAACAAAGATATAGTTAGAATTCTCTTAAAATTCGGAAGAAAGTCTGTAGGTCTCTGCGGTATTGATAACTCTATCGTTGTTTCCGAGAAAAAGAAAAAAATAATAGTTGTTGAAGAAGGGAAGAAAAAACTAGTTGATGGGGGCTATACTGGAAGAATAAAGAAAATTGATATAGAATTCATTCAAAGTCTTTTGAAGAATAGTATAATTCCAGTAATAGGTTCAGTTGCAATTAGTGAAGAGTTCGAACCTCTAAATATAAATGCAGATTCTTTAGCAGTAAAAATGGCATCTGAACTAGACTCTGACCAATTGGTTTTTTTTACCGATACTGATGGTATACTGGATAAAGATGGGAATACCATAAAGACGATAAAACTATCTCAGCTTGGTAATCTGAATGTTGGCTATGGTATGAAAAGAAAATTATTTGAGATAGCGAAATCTGAAGCTGACAGGATAATAATTGCCAATGGTTTGAAAGATAATCCATTTTCTAAATTCAGAGGAACAGTGATAGAGAATGATAGAAGATAGATATTCTTCTGGTGTTTACCCAAAAAGGCCTATAGAGATAGTTAGAGGGAGGGGTTGTAGAGTTTGGGATAAAAATGGAAATGAGTATATAGATTGCGTTGGAGGATTCGGTGTTGTCCTTGTCGGTCATTGTAATGATTTTGTCATAAAATCTGTATCCGCGCAACTTAAAAGACTCATAACTTGTCCTGAAGTTTTCTATAATGATGTAAGAGCAAAATTGTTCAAGAAGATAGCAGACATTACACCGAAAAATCTTTCAAGAACCTTTTTGAGTAACAGTGGGACAGAATCTGTTGAATGTGCATTAAAAATAGCAAGAAAATTTACGGGTAAAAAGGAAATCATAGCGATGAAAAAGGCTTTTCATGGGAGAACTATGGGATCGCTTTCTGCCACTTGGAAACCGAAATACAGAAAAAGTTTCGAACCTCTTGTACCTGGATTTAAACATGCAACATTCAACGATTTGGAGAGTATTGAAAAGCTTGTAACATCCGATACGGCTGGAATTATATTAGAAGTTGTTCAAGGTGAAGGTGGTGTTCATATTGCTGAAAAAAACTTTATAAAGGGATTGAGAGAGTTATGCGATAATAAGGATATACTTTTAATAATCGATGAGATTCAGAGTGGATTCGGTAGAACTGGAAAGATGTTCGCATTGGAGCATTACAGTATTCAACCAGATATACTATGCATTGGAAAGGGAATGGCAGGGGGACTTCCGATAGGAGCTACCGTAGCTAGGCCTGAAATTTTCGAATCGTTAAAAAAGGGTGAACATGCCTCTACTTTCAGCGGAAATCCTTTAGTAGCAGCGGCATCTCTTGCGACTATAGATTTCATTCTTAGGGAAAATCTTCCAAGGAAAGCAGGGATGAAAGGTAAGTATTTTTTAAAATTTTTGAAGAGCATGCAATCTCATTTAGTAAGAGATACAAGAGGTATAGGACTAATGTTCGGTCTAGAATTAAGGTTTCCAGCGATGAAGTATGTACTAGCTGCAATGGAAAAAAGAGTTTTGATACATATTTCTGGAATTAACACGATGAGAATGCTACCACCTCTTGTTATAGAAAGGGAAGAAATCGATAGAGTGGTAGAAGTCTTGAATGGGGTCTTAAAAGAATGAAAATACTGGTTTTAGATCACGGTAGCGGATATTTACCTAATCTTGTAGATTTCTTAAAGGATATGAATGTTGACTTTGATTTAAGAAAACCTGGTGTTCCTATAAAAGGTTATAGGGGGGTTATAGCCTCGGGTGGATCTTTACAGAAAGAGAACAGGATTAAAATTCTGGAATGGTATAAAAATTTTTTATTAAAATCTAATACACATTTTTTAGGTATATGTCTCGGGCATAGAATACTCGGTTTTTGTCATGGTTCCCGATTGATGAAATCATATGAAAAAGGAGTCATTAAAATATCTTTCCACAAGGAATTTCCTCTTGCTCCTGGTATGAGGAATATGAAGGTATATCAGGATCATGATTTTGGGCTTTTAAGTCTTCCAGGAACTCTAGAAAATTTCGCGAGTAGTAAAGAATGTGAAATTCAAGCAATAAAGGTCATTGATAAACAACAATATGGAGTTCAATTCCATCCTGAAGTAGAAGGACATGTTATATTGGAAAATTTTATAAGAATATGCAGGCGATGAAATGGGAATGACCATTACCGAAAAATTATTGGCAAGAGCTTCTGGAAAAAAGAAAGTTTCTCCTGATGATATAATATTTGCAAACGTAGATGTGGCCATGTCTCACGATACCACAACACCCCTAGCTATAAAACCGTTTCATGAGATAACTAAAAAAGTTTTTGATAAGAGAAAAGTTGTAATAGTCTTTGACCATGTTGTACCACCAGCGAACATTCAATCTACTCATCTTCAAAAAAAAATTAGAAAGTTTGTCAAAGAACAGGAAATCGAAAACCTTTGCATGGAAGGAGTCTGTCATCAAATACTCGCGGAAAGATTTGTCTCTCCTGGGGACATTGTCATAGGTGCAGATTCTCATACTTGCACTGCTGGAGCGTTAGGAGTGTTTGCTACCGGTGTTGGCTCGACTGACATAGCAGCTATCTATGCAACTGGAAAAATTTGGTTAAGAGTCCCAGAATCTCTCAAGTTTAATATAACAGGAAATTTACCCAAAGGAGTTTTTGCAAAGGACGTGATTCTTCATATAGTTGGAGAAATGGGTGCGGATGGCGCGACATACAAAGCAATAGAATTCTCGGGAAATGTCGTAAGGGGCTTTTCTGTTTCTTCTAGGTTAACCTTATCCAACATGGTAATTGAAATGGGTGCAAAGAATGGGATAATAGAAGCCGATGAAAAAACCATGAAATTTACGAATAGGAGAGGGGAGATTTCTAAGAGCGATAAAGATGCTGAATATGAAAATATTAAAGAATTTAATATAAGCAATTTAGAACCACAGGTTTCATGCCCTCATAATGTGGATAATGTCAAGAACATAAACGAAGTTGAAGGAAAGGAAATACAACAAGCTTTCATAGGGACTTGTACTAACGGAAGAATAGAAGATCTTGCAATTGTCGTAAACATATTAAAGGGTAAGAGGATAGCCAGAAACGTTAGATTGATAGTTTCCCCAGCTTCGAACAAAGTCTATTTAGAAGCTTTAAGATTAGGATACATCCAAATGCTCATGCAATCTGGAGCGATAATAACTAATCCTGGATGCGGTCCTTGTTTAGGGCGGCATCAGGGCGTTCTTGCATCTGAAGAGGTTTGCATTTCCTCCAGCAACAGGAACTTCAAGGGAAGAATGGGAAGCCCTGAAGCTGAGATTTATCTTGCATCTCCAGCTACTGTTGCTGCATCTGCTATGGAAGGAAAAATAACTGACCCGAGTCGATATCTATGAGAGTATGGAAGTTCAGCGATGATATAAACACGGATTTAATAACGCCCGGTAGATACAACCTAACAACAGATAAAGCTCAACTAGCAAAGATAGCTTTCATAGAATACAGACCAGAGTTTGCGAGAGAAGTTGAGGAAGGAGACATGATTGTTGCTGGAAAAAACTTTGGATGTGGATCAAGTAGAGAGACTGCTCCGTTGGCATTAAAATCAGCTGGCATAAAAACGATAATCGCAAAGTCATTCGCAAGGATACTTTTTAGGAATGCTATAAACATAGGTTTGCCTGTTGTGATTTGTAAAGAAGCGGACAGAATAGAAGAAGGAGACCAAGTAGAGATTGACTTTGAAAAGGGATTGATTCATAACTTGACTAAAAAAGAAGATTTAAAAGTAACTCCACTCCCTGCTTTTCTAATTGAAATCCTAGAATCAGGTGGATTAATAAACTACTTGAAGAGGCGATCATTACGTATAAGATAGCGGTTATACCTGGAGACGGAATCGGACCTGAGGTGATTCCACAAGCTTTAAAAGTGCTTGAAGCTTTAGACTTACCTATTTCTTTCAAGTATGTAGATGCTGGGTATGAAGTGTTTAAAAAAACTGGAAAAAATGTTCCAAAAGATACTTTGGAAACTATAAAAAAATGTAGGGTATGTTTGTGTGGACCCATGACGACTCCTCTAACATTAAAGAGATATAAGAGCGCTGCCGTAACGATAAGAAAAATGTTAAACCTTTATGCGAACATAAGACCGGCGAAAAGTTATCCCAACATAAGCCTTAAGGACTTGGATATAGTAATAGTGAGAGAAAATACGGAAGGCTTATACTCTGGAATAGAATGGAAAGGTGATGATGCTGCCTTTACACTAAGAGTTATCTCAAAAAAAGCCAGTGATAGGATTGCCAGGTATGCCTTTAACTTGGCGATGAAAAGAAAGAAAAAAGTGACTGTGGTTACGAAATCCAATATAATGAGAGAGACTTGTGGTTTATTCAGGGAAACCTCATTTAAAGTAGCTGAAGAATTTCCAGAAGTGACGACAGAAGAAGTTTTAATAGATGCTATGAGCATGAAGCTTATAAAAGAACCGGAAAAATTCGATGTGGTACTGTGCCCCAATCTCTTTGGGGATATACTATCTGATGAAGCTGCTGGTATCGTTGGTAGTTTGGGTTTGCTGCCAAGTGCAAACATAGGAGAAAAATATGCGTTATTCCAACCAGTTCACGGATCAGCTCCAGATATAGTAGGAAAAGGAATCGCTAATCCTGTAGCAACTATTCTATCAGCAAAGATGATGCTAGATCATTTTGGTGAGAAGAAGGCAAAGAAGATAGAGGAAGCCATTGATTCAGTCTTCAATAATGGCATGTTTACAAAAGATTTAGGAGGTAAACTTTCCACTGAGGAGTTTACCAAAAACGTGATAAAGAATCTGTAAGTATTAAAAACTTAGTTTTCTTCCTCAGATTCAACATCAAATCCCATCTTCATGAGACCAAGCTTTACTCTAGGGGGAAGTTTCTTCTTGAGTCTAACCTTTTTTAATTCTTTTTCCTTTCTTAATTTCTCCATCTCTTCCATTTGCATTTTTCTTAGTTTAGTTAACATATTACCAACTCAGTAATAATTCCAGAAAAAAATGACGGTCTCTTATATTGGGTGCTACCTTCTTATATATTTTTTGGTCGTTTTTGGGCAGAATCAGCCGAAATAATTCAAATTATCCGTTTCAAAGTCTTCAATTATCTCAATTTCTCTTATTCTTCTGGGTTCATGATGCTCGAGTCTACTGATATTAGAGAAAACAGAACCGATACCATACTTTGCTATTAGAGTGGCGGGATGATCTGATCCCAATATTTTTTCGGATATAGCATGTGTTAACATCTGAGTTTTTTGTTCATCTATACAACCCAAAGAATGAATATATTCATGAAGCAAGATATGAAAAATGTACGAGTTTATCAGTTTTCTGTTACCTAATCCGATGACCTCTTTGAGTAATCTCTTGTTCATGACGATGAAGTTTGAGCCCATCTGATGGAATGCACCGATATAATTTGGTAAATCTGATAGGCCTAGTATTAAACCCACTCTTCTTCTACCTATGGTAGTTTCAACTGCTTGTTTGACTAACCCAAAAATACATGGAAAGTCAGGACATTCATTCAACTTATCGACGAAATCCATACTAATTCCTTTAGTGTTTATATACACCATAAATAGTATTTAAGGGTTTTCATCTGTTGGTACTGTTAACTTAATCATTGATGCATTATTTCAGTAATTCTTCAAGTCTTTTGTTTACTTCATCCCAGTTAACAATGTTCCAGAATGCATCGACAAATTTAGCCCTTTGATTCTTGTAATCGAGATAGTATGCATGTTCCCACACGTCTAGGATCATTAGAATTCTGAATGTTGGGTAAACGTTAGTGTTGTGCTTCTCTATCTGCATTATTATTGGTCTTTTGGTTTGTTTACAAAAACTAAGTGCTGCCCATCCAGATCCTTCTACACTGACAGCAGCTTGAGAGAATTCTTTTTTGAATCTTTCAAAACTACCAAATTCTTTATCTATATTGTCACCTAAAACTCCGCCTGGCTTTCCACCACCTTTATCAGTTGCCGCTAAATTAGGCCAGAACAACGAGTGCAGTATATGTCCTCCTATGTTGAAAGACAATACCTTTAAAGTAGATTTCATATCCAAATCGATGCCTTCTTTCCGTGTTTTTTCAATTTTCTCTAGTATTGCATTTGCCCCATTAACGTATCCTTGATGGTGCTTATCATGGTGTATCGTCAGTTGCTCTTCAGAAATGTGCGGTTCTAAATCTTTGTATCCATAAGGTAATTTTGGTAATACGTAAAACCTAGTTTTTTCCATATTATCAACACATTTATTCTGTTAACTCATCGACCTCTTTTTTACCTTCTTCTAATTCTTTTACTTGATCCTTGTCTTCTTTTAATAATAGAGCCTGAAATTCTCCCACATGTGTCTTTTCTTCTTTTGCTATGTCCAGAAGAATTTTCTTAATGTTTTCGTTTTCAGTCATGGCTGCAAGTTGCTCATAAAGATTCACAGCATCTAATTCAGCTATTATTCCCACTCTCAGTATCTCTTTGTCCAACTCTCCTTTTTTTACTTTACTAAGGTTGATAGGTATTTGTGATAGCATTTTTTTCACCCCCTCTCATAATTATATTTAGAATATATATTTTTTTAGTTCGAATTTAGAACTTTTTTGTTAAATTTAACTATAATTCTTGAATTTTTTGACGATTCAAATTTTTATGGGCCTGAAGGGATTCGAACCCTCGACCTTGTGGTTAGAAGCCACCTGCACTATCCAGACTGTGCTACAGGCCCGTAATTCCTATAAATGATAACATTTTTATTTCCTTTTATTTAATTCTTAGTGTAAGGTGATTTGATATTGTTGACGTCTTGGACTTCAAGTCAATTGAACAAAAATGGAAACAGAAATGGATAGACGAAAAAATCTTCGAAGCTAATCCTGATGAAAGAAAAAAATGGTTTGGTAATGCTGCTTTTCCTTATGTTAACGCCCCACTTCATCTAGGTCATGGATTCACATACACTCGATTAGATGTAACAGCAAGATTCAAGAGAATGCAAGGTTATAATGTCATACTTCCATTTGCCTTCCACGCGACTGGTGAACCTATAGTTGGAGTTGCTGAAAGACTCAAAAAAGGCGATGAAGAACAGATAAAAATTCTATTGGATTCTGGCATCCCTAAAAAAGAAATAAATAAATTCAAGGATCCCAAATACACGGCAAGATACTGGGAAAAAATAATAAAGGATAACTTTGACAGTCTGGGGATATCGATAGATTGGAGAAGAAAGTTTAGTACGATCGATCCCTGTTTCAATCGTTTCATCGAATGGCAGTATCGTTTGTTGAGAGATCAAGGTTATGTTGTTCAAGGTACTCATCCTGTAATTTGGTGTACTAACTGTGAAAGTCCTACTGGAGATCATGACAGGCTTAAAGGTGTGGGAGAGAGTCCTGTCAATTTCATAGTCTTTAAGTTCAAACTACCTTCTGGCGAGATATTGCCGATGGGTACTCTGAGACCAGAAACTATCTATGGCGTGACAAACGTTTGGGTTAATCCTGATGTCGAATACGTTAAAGCAAAAGTTGATGGTGAGACATGGATAATTAGTGAATCTTGTGCAAAAAAATTGAAAGATCAGTTGCATTCAGTACAGATCAAAGAAAAAATAAAAGGAAAGGAACTCATCGGTAAGAATTGTATCAACCCTGTTCTGAAGAATGAAATCTTGATTCTACCTGCAAGCTTTGTTAGTCCTGAAAACGCAACAGGCTCAGTGATGTCAGTTCCTTCCCATGCACCGTACGATTGGATTGGACTGAAAGATTTAATGGATAATCCAAACTTTCTAAATAAATATGGAATAGATTTAAAAGAAGTCGAGAACATAAAACCGATATCTGTAGTTAAGACTGAAGGATTGGGAGAACATCCTGCTATTGATCTCTGCGAGAAATTTGGAATCAAGAACCAGAATGAAGTCGAAAAACTCGATAAAGCAACTAATTTCTTGTACAAGAAAGAGTACCATCAAGGCATTCTAAAAGAAAATTGTGGAGAATATCAGGGCATGAAGGTATCACAAGTTAAAGATACCATAATTAAAGACTTTGAGAAGATAAATGCTGCTTCCGATATGTGGGAAGTTTCAGGAGAAGTTGTGTGCAGGTGTGGAACTACATGCCATATAAAGATTCTTGAAAATCAATGGTTTCTAAAATTCTCTGATGAGAGATGGAAGGAAAAGGCCAGACTTTGCTTAAGAAACATGAAAATGTATCCGGAAGAAGGAAGGAAGAATTTTGAATCAACCATAGAATGGTTGGAGGAAAAGGCGTGTGCAAGAAAATCAGGGCTTGGAACGAGATTGCCTTGGGATAAAGAATGGATTGTCGAGACTTTGAGTGATTCTGTCATCTACATGGCTTTTTATACCATCGCGAAATACATCAACTCTGAAAAGATAGAACCTGGTCAATTGAATGATGATGTCTTCGAATACGTGTTTCATGGAAAGGGAAATGTTAAGAAAATCTCTGAGGAATCGGGGATAAATAAAAAAATCTTACAGAATATGAAAAATGAGTTTGAATACTGGTATGGGTTTGACTTGAGAGGTTCTGCCAAGGAATTGATACCAAATCATTTGACTTTCTGTATCTTCCATCATGTCGCTGTTTGGCCCGAAGAGAAGTATTGGCCTAAGGCCTTTACAGTAAACGGGATGTTGAACGTGGAAGGAGAAAAAATGAGTAAGTCTAGAGGCAATTTTATAATACTGATGCAGGCTTTAGAAAAATACGGTGCTGATGCTACTAGAACCACATTGATGGATTCTGCAGAGGGAATGAACGATGCGAACTGGTCTGAGAAGGATGTTTTTTCATGGAAAAACAAACTATCATCGTTCTATGGTTTGGTAGATAGATATTATGATAAAGGGAAAGTGATGATGAAAAGACCTTTGGATGTTTGGTTGATTTCGAGGTTCCAGAATCATTTCAAAGAAATAATTGAGCATCTCGAGAAAACCGAAAACCGTTCAGCTTTAACTCACTTCCATCAGATGGTCAATGATTTACAATGGTATTTGAAAAGAGAGGAAGAAAAGAATAAACCTGTTTTAAATGAGATTTTAGAAAGTATGACCAAATTCTTGAGTCTTTACGCTCCCTTCATCTCAGAGGAGATTTGGAGCAAGATGAAGAAAAAGAGCTATGTCTCTCTTCAAAAATTCCCAGAGCCCGACGAGAAAAAAATAGACGAAGAGACATTAAAACAAGAAGATTCTTTCATGAAAAGTTGTGAAGACATAAAACATGTGATAAAATTATCTGGAAAAAACAAAAATCTATACCTTTATGTAACGACGGAAAAGGAAATGTTATATTTACAAAGGACGACTGGCTTCTTGAAAAGAGAACTCGGATTTGAAGGTGTGAAAGTTTTCAAGGTCGATGACCCAAAGAAGTATGATCCTGATAATAAGTCTAAAAGAGCTAAGTTTGGGAAACCTGGGATTTTTATCGAATAGTTGTTTAATTTTTTGACTTACTAAGATTTTGTTTTTTTCCAAATTCAATCCTATCGACTATTAATTCTCCGAATGCGGCGAAAGGTATGGCAACTAGAGTTATTACGAAGATGGACTTCAACGTTATCGGTTGTCCCGTTATTATGGTTACTGCTATTGCATCTTCCGCTACTCCCATCATTATCCCAAATATCAAGAACTCAAGAAAAATCTCCAAACGCCTATAGTTCATAATATAATGTTTATTTACTCCACTTAAATTTATGAAATGAGTGGCAATTTTAGTTTAGAAATTTAAGATAAAAATCCTAAATTATATTTAAAGTGATACCTTGTGGCACAATACAATAATGCTAGTAGATAATAGAAGCAAACATTTCATTGACTTGATAAACTTCTTGAAGAGTAGAAAGCTTGTTACTGTAAGGGTTGATCCTTTCAAGTTTGATTTGAAGAAATTGAAGAGTGAAAATATAGATGGAGTTGTCCTTACGGGTGGGAGTACTGCCTTCATATCTAAAAAAAGAGATTTCAACTTTGGAGTAATAAGACTATTCAGGAATAAACCGATCCTCGGTATCTGTCTTGGTCATGAATTCTTAATCGAATACTATAAGGGAGTATTGTACAAGATGAAATGGCGGGCTCAAGGATACTCTTACATTTACATCACAAAGAATAATAATCTCATTAAAGAGAAAAAAAGGCTTTATGTATACAAAGGACACAGTTTTGCTGCTGGTATTTTGCCAGATTGTTTTGAACAACTCGCCTGGTCCTCAGATTGTGAAAACGAAATGATTGAACACAAGAAAAAACCACATTTCGGAGTTCAATTCCATCCAGAAATGAATCCTTCAGGTCAAGAAATTCTGGATAATTTTTTAAAGTTGTGTAAAAAATAGCTATCTGACCCATTCCATCTCTATCGCATTGTCCCCGTTCTTGTAATATTTTTTTATCCTTCTTTTCTCTTTGAAACCAAGGTTTTTCAGAAATGTAAATGCCACTTGATTGTTCTCTCTGGTTCTACATAAGAGTCTTTTCGATTTTTTCATAAGTTCTTTCATCATCTTTTTGGCAATGCCTTTTCTTCGGAAGTCTGGATGTATGACAAGATTTAGAACTTCTTCTTTCCTGAACATGATGTAACCTACTATTCTCCTTTCTTCAAATGCAACTAGCATGTTGTCTAAGTTTTTCAAAAAATAATTCGGAGGATGTTTGGCTATTAGACAGAAATCGTCCATTTTCTTAATGGATTTGACGTCTTCCTGTCTGGATTTTCTTATCTCAATCTTCAAAGGCATCTAAAAACCATTTCGGTATTTTTGCTAACTCTCTCTCGATGTAATAACTAATGTTTTTAATACCTTCCTTGGGTTTGTATAATTCACCTTTATCTGCAACGTACTCGGCAATCTTCTTCTCAACATTAACACCTGTTATCTTACTTATCTTCATTCCAGGACAAATGTTTAACTCTATAACAACAGGGCCTTTGGGTCCTTCTATCATGTCAACAGCGCATATTTCTGCACCTATCGCCTTAGCAGATTTCACTGCTATTCTTTCCATTTCACTGTCTATGCTGTAAGGAACCCCTCTACCACCTGATGCAAGGTTGGTTCTTTTTTCTCCTTTTTTTGCAATCCTTTTCATTGATGCCACAGCTTCATCTCCAACAATGATTATCCTAACATCTTCCCCTGGGTTAGCCATGTATTTCTCGATGAAGAGTGGTTGTTTCAAAACATTCAAAGTATCTATTAATGAGAATGCGTTATCTTGGTTTCCAGAGAACATTACCCCTTTACCACCCCTTCCATTAAGTAATTTCATCACAATCGGCCCTTTCATTTCTAAAACTGCCTTTTTCGCACTCGGAGGAGACATAGTTAAGTATGTCTCCGGGACAGGCATTTTAGCCTGATTCAAAATCTCTAAAGTCAAAAATTTGTCATGAGCAATTATAATCGATTCGGGTTTCATTGGAACGTAAACACCTGCATCCCTTAGGTATTTTGTTATAAGATAACCGAATACAGATTTTGATGAGCCAATCCTTGGAATAGCAACATCTAACTCTGTCAAATCCATATTTCTGTAGAATATGGGAAATTTTCCTTTCTTAACGCCTATTCTAATCCCTTCAGTAGGAACGAATAATGCCGAGTCAAATCTTTTGCTCTCTACCACTGCCTTAAAAATTTCCATAGTGGACGAAGCACGTCTCTTAGTTCCGATAACACATGCCTTCATTTAATATCCCTCAGTCTATGAGATTTATGTGATTTGGTTATATCTATGATAAAGTTGGGAAAGATTGCATCCCTACCCAGCAGCAACTTGTATTTTCTGGTACTCCTATCAGCTATGTTCGCCACTACTCTCACGTTCTTTCCCTTTATCCTTAACTTTAGGTCGACAAGAGGTCTCATACTTTTTCCATGAACGCTTTTTGTGGTTATTTCCCCGACTCTTTTCAACTTGATTTTAGAAGCTAAATTCTTATCGATACTTGTTCTTTTAGCGCCCGTATCAAACTTTCCGAGAATTTCGATAAAGCCTTTCTGAACTTTAATCTTTACTGGTTCAACTAATCCGACTAAAATCTTTCTCATTATCCCAATTAAATTCGTGAAGAAGTTTATTTAAAAATTACCAAAGGCTTAAAATAATACAGTTTAATCTTATATTTGATAGGATGAAGAAAAGGAAAATTCCCAGGCCAGAATTCGTTATCCATGCCATAAAAGAAGTTTTAAGAAAAAGAAGAATAGTTCAATCTCAGGAAGATCTTTGTTATCTTGTCCTACAAAAATTGAAGAGGTTTGATCCAGAATTTGTACTCTCTCCTAGAAGAGTAAAGAACATGGTTTTAAAGATTCCTAACATAGAAATCAAGGCTAAAACTAAAAGAATTCCTAAGATGACTAAACTCGAGAAGTGTCCTGTATGCAAGAAGAAAATCGGAAAAATACATGGTAAGAATTTACTCAACAAAAAGATTCAGATTGGTTATGTTTGCAAAAGATGTGGTTATACGACTGATTTAGAATCTTTCATGCCGATGAAATATATCTTTATTTTGAAGAATAGAAAATAAGTGTTCTTTAATAGAAAAGTTTAAATATTACTCTAAAGTAGTGAAAAATATGCCAAAAAAACCCAACCTAGAACATGCAAGTTATAATCCTAGGGATGAGGAAGAGGATGATTTTTTTAAAATTACATTTGGTAGTAGTAACGAAGGTGAAATTTTAAAGGTACATTTAGATTCTTTAAAAAAAAATAAAACTGTTACAGTAGGTGAAAAAACCTATGAAGATCCTATAGAATTAATAAAACATCAATATGGTTTTAATGAACTAAGTGCTCGAGCTATACTTCGTTATTTTGAATTGAGAGAAATGGGAATTAATCATAGACGTGCGTTACATCAAGCTACTAAGTCCATTGAAGAAGAGGCAAGAAAGCAAAGATACGAAATTCCGAATTTATTCTAATAATATTTTGCTATAATAATTACAATACTTAGACATTGTACAAATTTCACATTTGGGTCTTATTGGTTGACAAATTTCTCTTCCAAATTGGACTAAACCTAGGTTAACGATATACCAATCCTTTTTGGGTATTAAATTTTCAAGAGTAGCCTTGACTTCTTCTACATGAGCCTTTTCATCGATCAAACCAATTCTCTTTGGAACCCTGTTCGTATGAGTGTCTACAGCTATGCTAGGAATACCATGACCATACATGAGAACAACATCAGCAGTCTTAAACCCAACACCAGGTAATTCAATCAATTCTTTCCTTGTTTTAGGAACTTTACCCTTGTATTTTTCTAGAATTATTTTAGAAACAGATTTTATCCTCTTGGCTTTCTGTCTGTATGGCCCAGAAGGTCTTATCAATTTTTCTAGTTTTTTATGAGATAATTTAAGTATCTTTTCTGGTGTATCAGCCACTGGGAATAGATTATTGGCTGCTCTTTCTGTGTTCTCATCTCTTGTCCTTTGGGATAGTATAGTTGTTATTAAAACTTTGAATACCTCTCGATTGCTCAAGGAATAATTTCTCACTGTTTTGCCGTATCTTTTTTTTAGAAGTTTTACCAACTTCTTGACGATATTCTTTTTCTTCATGTAATCCCAAGAATAACTCAATTTTAATGTTTTATTGATTTAAATCTCTGGAATTTATTAGCAAAAACTTTATTAAATTGTTCACTCATCATTCTAATTGTTTCGTGTTTATGTCTGAACGACATATCCATGTACTCCTGTCGTGTTTAGAGGTAATTCTATGGTTTTCAGACTCTTGAGTAAAAGGTTGCAGAAAGTTGTGAATAAGAGGGGTTTTAAAGAGCCTACTCTAGTTCAAAAATTGGGAATACCTCCGATAATTTCTGGTAAGAATGTTCTTTTGATCGCACCTACCGGAGTGGGAAAAACGGAGAGTGCTATGCTTCCCATATTCGATGAATGGTTAAAGAGGAAACCCAAACCTATCAGTATTCTCTACATCACTCCCTTAAAGTCTCTGAACAGGGATATGTTGAAGAGATTACTTTGGTGGGGTAATGAATTAGAAATGGACATTTCTGTAAGGCATGGTGACACATCTACATATGCTAGGAAGATGCAGGCTGAAGTTCCTCCTGACTGTCTGATAACGACACCAGAAACTTTGCAAGCGATATTACCAGCTAAAAAAATGGGACAACATTTGAAGAACGTTAAGTTTGTTATCGTCGATGAGGTTCATGAATTGGCTTCATCAAAACGCGGAACTCAATTAACGATAGGTTTGGAGAGATTGAGAGAATTGTGTGGAGATTTTCAGATTATTTCTTTATCAGCAACAATCGGCTCTCCAGAGAAAGTTGTTGATTTCATTTCTGCTGGTAAACCGATGAAAATCGTTAGAGCAATAGAAACAAAGGAGTTGAAAATTCAAGTTCTAAATCCTAAACCAATTCCCTCAGATGTTAATTTGGCTGAGCAAATCTTCACGAACAGACTAACTGCAGCGAGGTTAAGAACTGTTCATGATTTAATCAAAGATCATACTTCTACCTTGACTTTCACGAATACGAGAGATTTTGCGGAAATACTCACATCTAGATTGAAACATGCTTATTCTGGTTTTCCTGTCGAGAATCACCACAGTAGTTTGAGTAAGGAAGTTAGAATAAAGACTGAGAATGAGTTTAAAGCTCAGAGATTAAAGAGTGTTGTTTGTACATCTTCTCTTGAACTGGGAATAGATATTGGCTCTGTTGATTTCGTAATCCAGTACATGTCACCTCGTCAAACCTCTAAGGCGGTACAGAGAGTTGGTAGGTCTGGACATGAATTGGGGAGAGTTTCAGACGGAGTCATAATCTCGACGGACATCGATGACATCTTTGAATCAGCCGTGATAGCAAGACAGGGTTTGTCTGAACAATTGGAACCGACAAAAATGCATGAGAATGCTTTTGATGTTCTCGCCCACCAAATCGTAGGTATTACACGAGATAAATACAGAATTGGTTTGAATGAAGTTTACAGGATCGTTAAAAAGGCTTACCCTTATCGCAACCTAACTAAAAAGGAGTTTACGTCTGTTTGTAGACAGTTGAATAATTTGAGATATGTTTTCCTCAACGAAGACAATACAATAAAATCATCCAGAAAGGGTTTACTCTACTATTTCGAGAATCTTAGTACCATTCCTGATACCAGGAGTTATTTTGTTGTAAACACGATAGCGAACGAGAGAGTGGGAAGTTTGGATGAAGAGTTTGTTGCTCTGCACGCCCAGGAGGGTTTAACTTTTATAATCAAGGGAGAGCCTTGGCGAATTATAACCGTGGATGGGAGGAAGATATTCGTAGAACCTTCTGATGATATCGATGCAGCAATACCAGGATGGGAAGGCGATTTGATGCCAGTTACTTTTGAAGTCGCTCAGGAAGTGGGCTCTCTCAGAAAATTTATTTCCGATAAGTTGTTTGAAAAAATAAATAAAGAAGGAATTCTAGAAGAAGTGAAGAAAAAGTATCCACTCGATGATAACTCAGCAAAGAAGATTGTTGGTTTAATCTCAAAACAAATCAAGTATGGTATCGTTCCAACTGATGATAGAGTATTGATTGAAAAACAAGATAATGCTCTAATAATAAATACATGCTTAGGGACTAAAGGGAATGAAACTCTTGGTCGATTGCTATCAACAATCTTAGCAGCAAAGATTGGCTCTGTTGGGTTGAAGACGGATCCTTATCGTGTCATTCTACATCTACAAATCATGGATACTGATTTAATAGAAGATGCCCTATTCAAGACTAAACCAGAGCAAGTAGAACCTTTACTCGAATACAATTTATCCAACTCAAGATTGTTCCAGTGGAGGTTTATTCATGTTGCGAAGAGGTTTGGTATTATCAGAAAAGATGCTGAATACGGAAAGACTTGGTTGAGTAGGATTATAGACTTATATCAAAGAACACCTGTCTGGGAAGAAACTTTTAGGGAGATAAAGACTGATAAGTTGGATATAAAGGTGGTGAAGGATTTTCTGGATAGAGTTCAGAAGAAAGAAATATCAGTAATGTTCAGGGAGGGGTTGTCGCCCATTGGGAAATTGGGTATCAAACAGAGACCAGAATTGATCGGTCCTGAAAAACCCGAACTGCAAGTTTTAGATATTTTTGAGAAGAGGTTGAACGAGAAAAAAGTTAGATTGATCTGTTTGAACTGTGGCGATTGGACAAGAACTTTTCGTGTTAAAGATCTACCAAAAGAGATAAGATGCGGAAAATGTAAGGCCAAGCTAATAGGAGTTGTTAGACCTAGTCAAACTGAATATCAACACATAATTAAGAAGAAACTTAAGGGAACAGCATTAAATATGGATGAAGAGAGAAGGTTTGACAGAATCGAGAAGACTTCTGATTTGGTTATAGTATATGGTCCTAGAGCTGTTAAAGCTTTAGCTGTTCGTGGAATAGGACCTAAGACTGCATCTAGGATCTTGAGAGGAATGTACAGTACAGAAAAAGATTTTGTTAAGGCTTTGTTAGATGCTGAAAGACAATTCATCAGAACGAAAAGATTCTGGGGATAAATTATTTTTACCCATTAAGACATTCTTTAAGATACCTTAAATCCTTTCTCATTACATACTCTGGTGGTTGATGACCACGATTACTGTACTCTTTCGATAATTTTTTTAGATTTTGAATAGGTACTCTTTCTTTTAATAATTCCTGATTCTTATACAGTAACTGCTGTATTTCTCTGAAAGTTTTTTTCATTTCTTTTTACCTCTAAAAATTAACAAAATCTTCTTGTTCGATACAAATTTTAGTTGTTTTAACATCATCAGAACCACAACGAAAAATGTTGAGAAGTAGAGAGCCAATGAAGAGTGTTCATACTAGAATAATAATCAAAATTCCGAGTCTTAAGCCACTCTTCATACCATAATAATAGGGTAATCATGCTTAAAAGTTTTTTCCCTGCTTAACAATTAATTTGATAAAACCCATATATTCATTGATAGAATGGATATACCAAAAAAATTCAAGATTAACACAGAAGATTTTAAGATATATTTCGATAATACCAAGAAGACGCATGTTGCTGAAAATATAGAAACTGGCGAGAAGACTAACATCGGTGTTTTGGGCATACTTATGCAGATGGGGATAGTTCAACCACTAGAAGATAAGTCTGTCGATAAAGTATCTGAAAGGCTAGATAACATAGAAAGAAAGATAGATGACTTGACAGGAAACATCGGTAGCATAAAAACTGGAGAAGAGAAAGAACCTTCTGCAGAAGTAACAAAAAAACCTAAATCTGAAATAAATGAACGAATCATGAAAAAAGTCTTAGAACAGTCAGAAGAAACTGAGGGAGTAGAAGAAGAAACTACTGAAGAGGAACCAGAATCAGATGTTGTTGAAGAAAGTGATGAAGAAGTAGATAACTGGAACGAAATCTAGCTATCAGGCTTAAATCTCATCCTATTCAGATAGTCTTGTTTTTAACTATTTAAAGCCATCTAAACGCCAAAAATCTATCTGGGATTTAAGTTAGTTTCCCTTGAACTGTATTCCATATCGTAGCTTGAATTTCTTCTACAGGTTTTGTTCCATCTATAACATACCACTTTTTATCATAAGGTGGGTTTTCCGACAATTCCAAAAATATTCTTGACACTTTTTGTCCTAAAGTTTCTTTTGGTTTTTCTTCTTCCATATCCAAGAATCTTTGAAGACTTTCTTGGTTTGTTCCTCTGTCCGTTGCTGTCACTACCGGTATATTGAGTAGGAAGATTATGTCTGGTTTTATGATTGGTTTTTCAATTTCTATCAACCATTCCTTTGATAAGCCTAGAGCTGACTGATATGCTATGTTGGAATAACAGTATCTGTCCGTTATAACGATCCAATTCTTTCTCAACCATTCCTTGATTCTTTCTTGGTATTGCGTTCTATCTGCAGCATATAGCATTGATGCTGTCTCTGGGTTCAATGTTAAACTTCTCGATAACCAATTTTTTATCAACTTTCCAATCTCGGTTTCGTAAGAGGGAAAACTTATAGTAGCGACCTCTCTTCCCAAGTTACGGAGTGTATTTGCTAAAAGCTGTATTTGTGTCTTCTTTCCTGCCGAGTCTATTCCCTCGAATGTTATGAATAATCCTGGCATAATGGGCCCGCTGAGATTTGAACTCAGGACCTTTCGGTTATCAGCCGAACGCTCTAACCAGACTAAGCTACGAGCCCTTGAAAGTTATTTCAATACTAAGTATTTTAATATTTTTGTTAATAAGTTCAAACGGGCCGGTATATCAACGGTAGATAGCCTGTCTCGCACACATTAAGTGTAAAGGAGGCTAGGGGTTCAATTCCCCTCCGGTCCACATTGAAAAATAGGTGTTAGAGAGGCTTTAGATGGCAAATTAGAGGGTCTGTAGAAATAGTAGGTTCATTGAACCCTTGCTAGAAAAACCAGATAGGTTTTTGTTCTGATAAAACAAGAAAGATAATTATGGAGAAATTGAAAGATTTTTGGAGGATAGTGGACAGAGTCATCTATGAATCTGATATTTTATTGGAAATCATAGATGCTCGTATGCCAGACCTTACCCGCAATAAAAAGGTAGAGAATAAGATTCGAAGAAAAAGAAAGTTTCTCATATTGGCAATAAATAAATCGGATTTGATAACAAGAAAAATGAGAATGAATTTTTTGCGAAAGTTTAAATCAAAGGAAGTAATTTTTGTCTCATGCAAAGGTAGAATAGGAATCTCGACTTTGAAAGAAATGATATTTAAGTTTGCTAAAAAGAGGCGATATTGGAAGGATATAAAAGTCGGTGTTATCGGTTACCCTAACACAGGCAAATCATCAGTCATTAATGCTTTAGTCGGCAGGTCGGTCGCTAAAACTTCCCCAATCGCCGGAGTGACTAGGGGGGTTCAATGGATAAAAGGAGAAGGTAAAATCATGTTTTTGGACACCCCAGGAGTGATACCTCTAGATGAAAAAGATGAGATAGAACAAGCGTTGATGTCGGTTATAGATCCGAACAAACTTGTGAACCCAGACCTTGCGGCGATGAGAATAATACAATTGTTCTTTGATAATAACAAGAGAAGTTTGGAGAAATTCTATGATGTGAAGATAGAGACTGATGATAATTTTGAAATCCTATTGGAAATTGGGAGAAGAAAGAATTTCCTCAGGAAAGGTGGTAAAGTAGACGAGGTCAGGACTGCATTGACCATAATAAGAGATTGGCAGAGAGGAAGTTTACTATTGAACTTTTGATGAAGATGTTAAAATGGAAAGAGTTAAATCTTCATAAATCATCTTACTTAGGTAAAGCAATATCAACGATCATGCTTTAAAAACAGGAGGAATACAAATGGCAACCAAAAAAACAGAAGAAGTAAAAGAAAGAAAAGAAGTTAAAAGGACTGACGACAATGTTGTATTCGTAGGACAAAAACCAACGATGTCTTACGTTTTAGCAGTAATAACCCAGTTTACTGGGGGTCTAAAAGAAGTCCATTTGAAAGCAAGAGGCAGATCGATCTCAAGAGCAGTAGATGTTGCAGAGATCGTGAAGAATCGTTTCCTTCAAGATGTCAAAGTAAATGAGATTGAAATCGGAACTGAAGAAAGAGAGGTTGAAGAAGGAAATAAAATCAACGTTTCCACGATTGACATAAAATTGTTCAAGTAAACCTCTTCTTTTTTTAAATTTCACCCTATACCCCATAGGTATGTTGTTATTTCATTCAATAAAAAGGTGTTTTTCAATGGTTAAGAGAAAGTTTATTTACGAAAATAAGAATGTGGAAAAGATCATTATGGATGTATTGAGAGAAGAGATCCTTGGGATGGATAAGATGAAACATAAAATTACTATCAGGACCAGAATCGGTGTCATACGAATAATTCCAGAAATGAACAGACTTAGTCTGTGGTCAAAAACAGATCTGGAAAAACTCGTGGATAAGTTGAAAGGATTAGGTATGAAAGAGATAGAGCATGAAGGGCCAAAAGGTATAAAGTTCAAATAATTGAATGATTAAAATGGTAAAGAGAAAGACAATCCAATATGTCACAAAAGAGAAGTTTGAAGAGCTAAAATTAAAACATCCTAAA
>Ga0209635_10000754_pt1 | contig 23092 bp, 25 predicted proteins | sample DeeMarSWOR230_32_FD_187463 | JGI IMG/M metagenome (GOLD analysis project Ga0209635, IMG submission 187463) | Marine sediment microbial communities from White Oak River estuary, North Carolina - WOR-2-30_32 (SPAdes) (version 2) | ecosystem: Environmental > Aquatic > Marine > Intertidal zone >...
AGACCGGGTTGTCGCCGGTTCAAACCCGGCCCTCGGCACCACTGATTGACCCTAGACACTTCGCTGATCAAGACTGAATTGAGTCATCGATTTCTCTTTTTAGTGGTGCTTAGAACTATGTCTATTTAGTTTATACTCACGAAAAGTTAGGACAAATCATAATATGGGAGTCAAGACATAACAGTGTTATAAAGTGAGATTCAATGAACTTGATAGTGGACGTAAGAAGCCGAGAAGAGTACTACAAAAACCACATCAAAGGGTCGCTGAACATTCCTGTTTCTGATCTAGAGTACTACGTTGACTTTTTGAAAGACAAGGAAATACTTCTCTACTGTGATACGGGCAGAAGGGCGAAGATAGCCTTGGAATACTTGGCGCAAAGAGCAGTCAAAGCTGCAATAATCCCACAAGAAGAGCTTGATAGATACAAGAAAGAAGGAAAGCCGATATTATGTGCTATAAACTATCTATCGGTAAAGCCCGGCATTGAAAAAGAGTTCGAAGAAAGAACAAAAGAATTATGCCGTATGACTTATAGAAAGAAGGGTTTCCTTGGCTCAAAAATATTCAGGGTTTCAACTATTTCCTATGGAGGAAGTGGGCTTCAAGGCACATATAAGGATATCGACGTTGAACCAACCAAATATGTAATGTTGACTTTCTGGGAAAGCAAAAAGGCGCATGAAGAATTTCACAAGGAGCCAGATATTCTCGAAGGTTTCATGGGTTTGATGAAATATCTATCGATAATGCCTTATGAGGAATACGGTGAAATCATAAGATAGGGCTATGCTATACGCTAGAGGCTAAAATTTGCCGAAGACGACTGAACAAGAGGTTCTAGCTGAATTGCGAACTTTGCTAGCTCTAGAGAGGAACTATCTAGCAGAAGAAAGAACAGCACTCGCTAAATTCAGAACAGGTTTAGCACTTACTGTGATAGCTCCAGCAGCAAGCACTGTCATCGCATACAGTTTCTCCCTTCTGAAACTCGAGTATGCTCTTCTCTTTGACGCGTTCAATCTCATGTTTTTCACAATCCTCACTATTTGGGGAATCTGGACAAGTTTCCGCTCACGTTCCAAATTGAACAAGATAAGAAACAAGAAGATGAAGCTGAAGAACCGTGAATGTGAGGTTATGAAAAAATCCAAAGCGGTTCAAGATCTTCTTCATGATTGTATATCTGAAGATTGAGATAAAGAAAAAATAGGGGTTTGCGGGTGATATCTCCACTGGTCGCCGGTTCAAACCCGACCTCGACACTATAACGTAAATTGGCATTAACTCAGTATTTTACGTACAATCTTAATATGTACAAGTCTGACGGAAATCTTATATTCGCGTAGTTTCATTGTGGGCGAACAACAAAGTCCTCCATAAACAATGCACACAAGAAGGTATTGATTTGATTAAAGATTTAACTGCATTTTACTCTAAAGCAGCTCTTAATATGAAGCGTTCTGAAATCCGAGAACTTCTCAAAGTAACCCGTCGACCAGACATAATCTCTTTCGCCGGCGGTTTACCTGATCCTCAAACTTTTCCAGTAGAAGATCTTGAAGACATCTCATGCCAGATTCTCCGAGATAAAAAAGCTATTGCGCTTCAGTATGGACCTACCGAGGGAGAAGCGCCATTACGCGAAGAGATTGCAAAATGGATGCGCCGCGAAAAAGCCTCTGTTGAACCAGAAAACATTCTAATCACTGCAGGGTCACAGCAGGGTTTGGACATTGTTTCTAAGGTGTTCCTCGACCCTAATGACATTGTGATAGTGGAACTCCCTACATACATTGGCGGTTTGCAGGCTTTCAATGCTTACAGAGCCAAAATGATAGGTGTACCACAGGACGATGAAGGCATGAGGATGGACCTGCTGGAGAAATCGCTGGCCAAACTGGCAAAAAAGAATAAAAAACCAAAATTTGTCTATGTAGTGCCTGATTTTCAGAATCCTTCAGGCGTTACCATGTCTTTAGAGAGGCGCAAAAAACTTCTGCAATTAGCGTATCAATACGAGATTCCAATTCTCGAAGACAGCCCTTATCGAGACCTACGCTTCGCCGGAGAAAAAGTTCCGGCCATCTACGGCTTGGACACACAAGACCAAATTATAGTGTTAGGCACCTTTTCTAAACTATTATGCCCAGGTCTGAGAATGGCTTGGATAATGGCACCTGCTGAATGGATGGACCGAATGGTAGTAGCCAAGCAGGGTATGGACCTCTGCTCTCCTACTTATACGCAGCTTATAGTTGCTGAATACTTGAGACGTATGCTGTTGCCGAAGCAAATTGAGAAAATCCGTGAACTGTACGGTGGAAAATTAAAGGTTACGCTGGAAGCTCTAGAACAGCATATGCCTAAAGGTGTAAAGTGGTCCAAGCCTGAGGGAGGATTATTCTTGTGGATTGAATTGCCTAAAAGAATGAGCGCAAACGATCTGTTCCCTAAAGCTATTGAAAATAAAGTTGCCTACGTCGTGGGCTCGGCTTTTCACTGCAACGGCAAAGGACAAAATACGATGAGAATTAATTTCTCGTACTCGTCGGAAGGACAGATAGTTGAAGGAATAAAGCGACTGGCGAGAATGCTTAGAGAAAACATGTAATGCCGTTCGAATAGAGCCTTCAGAAAGATTTTAAGAGAAGTAATCGAACTTGTATAATTTTGTGAGGCGAAAGCCTCACGACACGATTATTTGCGTTCTCTAGCGCGCTTGAAGTGTTGAAAAAAGCATTTATGCTGTTGCCTCAAAATATAGTGCTCAAGGAGAGAGGTATTTGAGACTAAATATAGTGGGCATGGTTGGGGCTATAATTGCATTAGTCAGCTTGGTTTTGCCTTGGTGGACAATGACAATATCTGCTTCACATTTCTTCTCATCTGCGACTATGTCAATATATCCATGTAGACCCCCTTATTGGGATACATATCAAGAAACCACAATTATCCCCTGGCTACCCGAAGGAAGGGCCGGCGGAGCTGGCATCGCCATCTCGATTGGCAGATTGTCCGCTTTTTTCCTTGTTCTAATAGGTGGCGTCATGGGAATAATAGGTAGCCTATCGCAGAGAACAAGAAAGTATCTCGTTATAGGCGGACTCCTTGCTTTGCTTTCAGTCAACATTTTCGCAGTAGGTCTTCAAATCGAACTCTCGAATGAGGTAGCAATGCAAGGTGTACCACCAACACCAACAGTGAGCTTGTTCTCAAGCGGAAATGTCCTCGGAAGCTACTACATAACCTATCTGTCTTTTGGCTTTTTGCTTGCGCTAATCGCAGGAATCGTAATGCTTGCTGCTTCACGAATAAAACTTGAAACAGGTGCATCTGAACCTATTTCGCCACCGCCAGCATAAAGGAACGCCCACTTGTGATGGTCAAAAAGGAAAGGTTATTTGCGTTTTCTGAATAGCTTTATTCCTTCTCTTTCGGTAACATATTGGAATCCCGATTCGATTAGTTTCGCGTCCTCTTCGATTGTTGTCGAGGTTCGGCTTATCCATTGGTCGTCTTCTTCGTAGTCTAAGACAATTGCTCTTATGTAGTGCATGGTTGTTTCCAATTTCTTGTGTCTAAGGTGTCTCATCACTAATATTGGGTCTCGGATTGGTAGGCTTTTGTGGAATCTTTCGCCTGAGTAGTTTCTGAGGTTTCGGAGTTGTATTTTGAGCAGTTCGGGTTTGTTGAGCTTCTTAGAGGCTTTTTCTCTAAACTGAGTCCACATTTGGCTTTGTGTGTGCGCTGTTGGAAAGGGGTGTTCGTATGGATATTTTGCTAGGAATCGTAGGAGCATTTCTTTTACATGTGGCTTGAGTTTGTAGTTTGCTGAACCGTGTCCTTTCACGCCTGTTATGGATATTTCGCCTTTTTCTCGGTCTATGTCTTTTTGCGTTACTTGATAGAGCTCTTCGGGGCTACATCCTATTTCTGCCTCTATGGTGAATATGCACACGTAGTCTTCTGATGCGTTGTCTATGATTGCTTGGACGTTTTGGGGTGTTGGAATTAGTGGCGTTTTCTCGGGTATTTTGTAGTATAGTTTTTTCCATTGGATTCCGTTTTCTGTGCAGTATTTTTTGTATGCATTGGCGTACTTGTTCTTCGTTGCGTTGTCCATTGGTTTTTTCGTTAATGGGTGTTCCATGTCTCTGATGTATGTGCCTGTTTCGATTGGGTCATTGAGGTTGCATTTCTGTGCCAATCGGGTTAAGGCATAGCCTATACGTTTGATTGTTTCATCTTTTACTCCGCTACTTGCTCTCAGTTTTATTAGTGTGTAGGCTATTCTTTGCTCGAAGTCTGGTGCGATAGGTTTTAATTGTTCAATTGCCGATTGTGTTTCTGTTTGCGGTCGTAGTCTAGCCATCTGAATTTCATTCGGTACTGATGTCCCGAGTGATTTTAGACTAGAATGGTTTAGGACGTCAGCCTGCCACGTTGAGGACCCGGGTTCAAATCCCGGCGACCGCACCACACACAAGAAAAGATAAGTAAATTTGGTGTGTTTTGAAAAATGTTGGTTGTTTCGACATTATTCAGTATGAATTATTAGTTTATGCGTATCCGTAAGAATAGATAGTAGTTTTTTGAAAAGGTTGAGAATACTATTTGCGCTGAGGTTAGTTTGGACGTAGATATTTGTTCCTTAATCTGCACATGCTCCCTTAACTCATTTGAGTTAGAAGTAAAATAGGGCTGTTTTCTTCTTCGTCGAGGAGATAGTGTTATTTGAAAAGCCTTTCATAATGCAATATAAAATTTTGCATAAAATCGGCAACATTTCTCCAAGTCTTGGCTTCATATTTTTTGGGTTGAAAGTGAAACCAACAATCCTTTTTCTTTTATAATTAACAATTTTTTCAGATTTAGCTTTTCTTTTTCGTTGATATTTTAAGTCTTCGCGCTGGAATAATGCCTTTTTTCAACGGAACAATAAACTGTAATTCACGTCTAGCAATGAACTCAGCAATAGTTTCATTTGGAGCTCAAGCCGCAAATTCTTTCTGTATCATTATCTATTAAATCTAAAAGAGCCTATCTGTACTGCTTACTATTTGATACAGACGATGGTGCTACTGTGAAAACAATCTCGTCTGGTTAGTTTTATTCTTTGGGTGACAAACGTTCGGTTGGGATGTCTATTAATTTTTCGTACTCGTAAACTATTCTTGCTGTTACTGTCCAAGTTTCTAACATTTCACGGTCAATGGCGACAATTTGATTGGCTAGCTTCACCACAGTCTTTGAAAGTGTGCCGTGGGGAAATCCGCCGACAATTGCGAGAGGTTTTTTCTTATCCGCAAATTCGGAAATTGCTTTTTCCAAAGTTTTTGGAGTGCCTCTCTTACTGAAAGCTAGAACATAGTCAGGTTTTATTTTTCTCACTAACTGTGGTAGACTCATATTCTTCGTTAGTGTGAGCAGAGAATTGCCTTGTGGTGGGATTTGTTTTAACTCGAAAAGCTGTTCCATAAGCCCAACGAATCGGTTGTAGTTCCGTGGCAGCCGTGTTTCCGAATTTACGAAAATAATGTTGTCTGAAAGAGTGTGGACGTAAACTTGTAACAATCCTTCCTTGTTCAGCGGAGAGCCGAGAGCCTCGAGCAGAGAAAAATGCACTATGTCTGGACGCCCTCTTTTCTCATTCTCCGAAAGTTTCTTCATAACAACATGGTGATAAGAACGGTCCAAAAGAAGAAATTCTGGCTTTTTCTCTTTCTTTTCTGCGTATTTTTTGATTACAGGATGTTGCCACAATTGTTTCGGAATCGTTTCCAAGGCTGACTCTGCAAGAATTATACTAAGCACTATCTTAGCCTCCCAAATAAAAAAGGGAAAAAGAACGTTTCAATAAAAACATTTGCTTCATATTTTATGCATTATAGCACTTTTTCAAAAAAAGACAGCCACTTTCTAATTGTGGTATATGGTCCAAATCCCCTGAATGTGGCGACGACGTGGTAGTCAGCGCAGAAAAAGGCTGGGGCATAAAACAGGAGAGAGAAAAGCTTCAAATATGATCCAACCTTCCTTCCGCAATTTAACAATAGATTGCAAGCATGACATTTGCCCCAAAAAAAGGTGAAAGTTATATTTCATCAGTGAGCATTTTCTGTCATTACTGCCGCGGATTGTTCCGAGGATTAGATACTCATCATCTGAAAATAAGAATCTATCCTAGGCTTGCCTGCCTAAATTAAGAATCAGTTTCCCTTTCGGCTACAATAATTTTATTCATACTCTCACACCTTCATACGTTTTGATTCATACCCTCGGACGGAGAGTGTGAATAGAGAGGTTTATGAATTGCTGACATAAGAATGTTTTGCCCTCATTTGCATAACTCTGGGTCTTTAGCTCGCGTCATCTTGAAAATCTTGCGCGCGCGAGCGAAAACTTGTTATATCATACAAGTAGTTGCAAAGGAACTTTTTTCAACAGTCCGATTTTTTTGGGTTTTGGATTATATTTGGAGCCTAATTGGAGCATCCACAAGACGAGGTCTAGCGCCTACACGCAGAGAACACAAAACCCAAGAAAATTCTTCAACCAAAAAACGCAGTAGTAACTGTATGTAGTTTGATGCTACACACAAAAGAAAAACTCGCAAAAAACGAAATTTCTGAATACATAGCCAAGATTATAGCGGAGAATTCATCATTTGCCATCAGTGAACATCGGAGGCGTTTCAATCTCAGTAGCGATAAGCAACATCTCAGCAGTAAAACTCAACGAAAACCTTCCACCTGGAGAAATCACATTCGATGTCGGCGCCAAACTTGAAGAAAAAGAAAGAAGAACTGGCGAAGTTACCGTTGTTTTTGTCTTAACCGTGGGAACGAAACCCAATTTAGTCAAATTTGGCATCGAAGGACTCGCAACCATGAGAGGCAAAGAATCAGAAATTGAAAAAATGATGGAAATTGACCCTAACACAAAAATCCCAAAGGTGCTTCACGGAGTTTACCAACATGTGTTCATGGCTATTTATCTGGTCTCCACAATCCTTAATTCTCCACATCCACCACCAGATTTGTTTTATTCTTCAAAACAACCAATATCAAAAGTAGAATTGTCTGGTGCAACGGCTGCTGAGGAAAACGAGGAAGCAGTCACCAAGCAAATCGGAGAAGAAATGGAAGAAACTGCAGAAGAAAGTACTGAACCTGAACAGTAAGTTTCATAAAAATTATTCGGTTTCCGTGAAAAGCAAAAAATGTGGCGACTTCTCCCGAAAACCCCCTTTTTCTATTATCTATTCAGAAAACCAGAAACGTGCGCGTAGCGGTTACCTATTCTTTTTGATGTATTCTCTCAGAGTCTTGAAGGTGATAGGTCTGACAATATCATCAGTCTCCAAACTAAAAACGAAGCTGTCAAATGCAGCAACATTTCTTCCCCATTCCCTTTTAATTTCTTTGGTAAATTTTGTATAGTCACCGTAGTTTTTATGAACTGAGATAGAGGCTGAGTCCATTCCCCCTAAACCAGTTCCTCCAGTAGTGGCAAAGATAACATTTGGAAATCGTGAAAAAAACCTTCGCACCTGTTTGGCGAACTCTTCCTCAGGAAGCAATTCTGTAAGCGCTTCAGGGGTCCATCTACTAAAACTGAACGCCATGATTTGAAAACCAAGTTTCTTAAGATCTGGGATAGCAGTGTAATCTATCAGTCCTTCCTTCTCTAATTGTATTCTCCTTCTAGTAACGGTAGGTTGAGATACACCAATTATCTTGGATAGTTGTCGGTCACTTGTTTTAGAGTTTTTTATCAACTCAGAAATAATTTTGAAGTCAACATCTGTCAGTTTTGTCATATCGCATCATCAATTAGGTGTACTGTTTCAGCAATAAGATAAAAAAGCTTTGTTAAACTGTTCAGAAAACCAAAAATAATCTCTATTCTTTTTTTTAATATTCCTTTCTTGCCATAAGGTATGATCAGATTGCCGTTTCATCAATAGAAAAATCCAGACGAACAATTTGTTTTGTAAGTCTTTGTTAAACCGCTTTGAGAAAAAAGCCGAGGCATTACGAAAAAATCTATGGTTTGAAGTAGTATCTTGGCCATTGGGGCCATCCTTGTGAAGTCTGGGTTTCCTCAAACTCGACTGTTAAGTTCATTCCCACTTTTATTTGTTCCATGGTCACGTCTTTTATCATTCCAGGCAAATACGCGTCGTCTTCTAACTCAACTATACCGACTGCATAGGGAGCCAATGATTGAAACTGTTGAGGACACACATGAATAACCGTGTATGTTAACAGTTTTCCTTGTTTTGGAATTTCTTTCCACTTCAAATCTCTAGAAAAACATTTCGTGCACATTGGTTTCGGCGGCAGTATCAGTGCTCCACACTTGTTACATAGCGCACCCATTATTTTTCTTTCTTTTACGAACTTGTAGAAGCTTTCAATAGTGAAAGGAACTGTTTCCTCCGTCATCTCAGCCCCTCCTGTAAACGTTTACTACACCAGTTCCACCGAGTCCACCTATATTGTGAGTCAAACCTATTTCCGCTCCGTTCACCTGTCTTTTTCCTGCCTGTCCAGTTAGTTGCAGATAAATTTCATACGCTTGAGCAGTCCCAGTAGCGCCCACCGGATGCCCTTTCGATTTTAAGCCTCCGCTTGTGCACACGGCTACTTTGCCACCGATCTGGCTTTGTCCTTCTTCAATGAAGCGCCCGCCTTCGCCGAGTTTGCAGAAGCCTAGGTCTTCGTAGGCCACTATTTCAGCGATGGTGAAGCAGTCGTGTACTTCTGCGACGTCGATGTCTGAGGGGTTAGTGTCTGCCATTTTGTAGGCTTGTTGGGCTGCAAGTTTACCAGCATTTAGAGTTGTGAAGCTGTTTCTTTCGAAAAGTCCTATGGTGTCGCTTGCTTGTCCTGAGCCGATTATGTGGACTGGGGTGTCGGTGTATTTTTTGGCGAGTTCTGGCTTGGTTATTATGAGGCAGCTAGCCCCATCAGTTATCAGTGAACAGTCGTAGAGTTTGAGAGGCCACGCGACAATTCTGGATGACATGGCTTGTTCCAAAGTGATTTCCTTTTGCATGTGCGCTTTAGGGTTCATGGCGCCGTGGTGATGATTTTTAACGGCAACCATAGCCATCTGTTCCTCAGTTGTTCCATACTTATGAATATGAGCAGTGGCAACCATAGCGAAAAGACCAGGAAAAGTCATGCCGTTCCATTGTTCAAAGAAGTAATCTGATGCCATGGCTAAATATTCTGTCACGTCAGGAGTAGCTCTATGTGTCATTTTTTCTACGCCACCTACCATTACGATGTCGGCTTGACCTGAAAGGACAGCGAAGATTCCAACGCGGATGGCTGTCGCTGAGGAACCGCATGCACCTTCTGTTCGGTAAGATTGGGTCGGCGTTAGTCCTACCCAGTCTGCGACTGTTGGTCCTGCGTGTCCTTGGTGTTCGTAGGATTCGCCCATCATGCCGACGAATAGGGCTTTGATGTCTTTTTTTGGGTTAAGGTTTGGGCATCTTTCGTAGGCTTCGGTTGCGGCTTCTGTGAAAAGTTCTCTACCGTATAGTCCTTCTCTTTTTCCGAATTTGGACATTCCCGCAGACACTATGGAAACGAGAGGTTTTTCAGCCAAAGTTTTGCCTCCAATTAAGTAACATGTCTAATTTGAGAGCCGATATTATAGACTAAACGAATATATAAACCGCATTTTTCAACATTTGAGCTGAAACAAGACTCTATTTATATCAGTTACTGTACGATTCCCAACCACAGCAGTTAAATCGGAATAAAGTCGAGTCATTAGTATATTGCGCGTGCGATAGAGAAGCTGCATATAGTTCAGGTGGACATAAACGGTTTGGAGATTAATTTGTTGAAGATCTTGGTGATGTAGGTTATGGGGTTGGAGCGGTTTTCGGTTAGAAAGGAGATTTTGATAGATGATGCTGGATGGGAGGATTTTATTTTAGGCGTGGTGATAGGCGCCCTCAAACTTCCAGACCGAAAGTATATGGAACGCAGGATTCCGGTCTCATCCTTCCAGCCGCCTAACTTCGAAAATAAGCAGTACTTGGATGACGCCGTAAAGATTGCCAAGGAGATTGTTAAGGTGATGCAGCCTGAAAGGGAAACCCGTTTCAAGGTCTGCTCAGGATACGTTCTCTCTAGCATACGTAGATACTTGCGAGATCAGGGATTTTATGTGGAAGAAGTAGAAATCACTGGTGAACTCCAAGAGATGGTCGAGAGAAGCTACTTGAGATGGTGCGAAGAAGTAGGAGTGCCAGCAGAAAGACTGGAAGACAAGAGACGTTTCTGGATGCTTCTAGAGTGGGTTGCGGAAGAACCCAAAAACAGAGAAAACCTCGTGAAAACAGGGTGGAAGAGCTGGCAAGAAAAGTGGCGAGATGAATCATTCAAGAAGAGTTTTAAAAAGGATTAAAGAAGTGATCATAAATTCACCAAACTCGAAATGAAGCTGAAATTTTATGGTGTGCGTGAATTTTCTAATAGGGGAAATATAGGTGAATAGATTTTTGAGGAACTGATAGGCTGTTTAAGTTATTCTTCTCTTCTCAATGCGGGGCGCGCTCTTCTCCATATGATGTATGTGTTTGTTGCATGTGTTATTCTGTATCCTTGGTTCGCTAAATCGTTTAATCTTTTATTGAAATTTGCCCATGCTTCTGCTTCACTAGTTTCTGGTACTTTCTCTATTTGTATAGTCTTAGGTTCTAAAGGCAATTTATCACCTCCTAATCTTCAATGTATTTACGTTAGTGCGCGCTAGCGTTTAAGCAAAACCGTCTACTTGTTGTCTTGGGCCTCTTGAGCGCGCTTTGTCGAAAGCAGTAATATGGTAGCGTGGCGAATAAAGGAACCCTAATGCCATGAATACAATTCCGGTTACAACCAAGATTATGCCTACGATCTGATATGGATACCCCGTTCGCATGACTCCGCCATCCATGCCAAGGTCTTCCTTGTACAGTGAAAGAACCACTCCTATTGCCAATAGAATTATCCCAATAAGGAACAATCCCTTGTTCTTTGCCTTAATTCCGTAAGTTGCCATAATCTTCCCCTTTCTTCAGGTTCACCTTAAAACCTTTGGTGATAAAGCAGCGGCAGGACATTAGCGCGCGCGATTAAGATGATGCTCTAGACAAGCAAGTTTTGTGTAATTCTTCTTTTTCGCCATTTTTTCAGGAAGTCAGACTCATCGTGAGTTTTGGCTAGGTTCTCCATGTAACTTCAGCGTTCCTAGAGGTTTTCATCTTCCTAGTGATGTACGTTGAATAGAGTTAAGATTATTTTTTTGGATGATAACGTGGTTCAGAGCAATCAGCACAAAATTCTTTATTCGGTCCGCTGTCTTCATGATGCTTCTTACAAGGTTGGTATTCTCCGCGGTTCTTAACGCGATAATTGCATGATTCGCAGCATCCTCTAGATTTACCTGCTTCACTCAAAACTGCTTCGAATGCTCTAGAGCGTTCGCGTTCTGTGGCCTTCTCAACTCTATCTTTTTCGGTCTTGTCCGCCTTCTCTTGAGCCTTCTGAGCCTTCTCCGCCCTATCTTTTTCAGCTCTCTCAGCGCGCTCAATCGTTTCTTTGCTCACTTAATCACCTCGTTTAATGTTGGTGAAAAAGGATTTAAATTCATTGTAATTTACGCACTATTAAACAGCACTCAACGTATTAAGTTTCTTCAAACTGTCTTAAACGTTGTTAGCGTTTACCCTGCGCTAGAGGTTGACGAAAACTGATAAAAGAAAGTTAGAGTAGAATTCGCTTATGAATTGTTCGCATTGTGGAGTGTGTTGTGAAAAGACTGAGATGCTGCTTTCTGATGCGGATGTTGAGCGTTTAGAAGGAGTGGGCTATGATAAGCGGGAGTTTGTGCGTTTTGACAGGCATGGGTTTGTTAGACTGAGGAATCGCCATGGGTTCTGCGTTTTCTATGATGTTGAGAGATGTCGTTGCAGAATTTATAAGTATAGACCTTTGGGATGTCGCGTTTATCCGGTAATCTTCAGCGAACAGGAAGGAATAGTATTGGATGACCTTTGTCCGGTGAAAAACACGGTTTCGAAAATAGAACTTGAGAGAAAGGGTAAAAAACTAATTGAGCTTCTACAGAGGATAGATGCTGAAGCAATCAATCGCAGAAGTTGAAAGGGTGTGAATAATGGAACAAACCAAAAGAGAATCTTTGCTAGAGCGTTATTGGAGACTTAGAGGAGAAGCAGACGAATTATATCAGAGACGAATGAGACAAATCAAAATCAACGAGGAAATGAGAAAGTCTATACAAAGAGAACTTGATGCTTTGGAAGATGCCATAGAGAGAGAAGACCTTGCTGAGGTTTTGCGCCACAAATTAATATTGGAAGTCCTATTGGAACAAAATTCTCATGGAACACGAACACCAAGCACAAACAGAAACCGTGATTTCCCCTAAATAACCCCTTACTCGACTTGGTGATTCTCTCGTTACTGCTCCAGTAGCTGTGGGATGCTTTAAGTATTTCTCTAGGACTTATTGACAATCGAGGAGGTGACAGAACATGAGCACAGAACGGAACCAGCGTAGAAAAACCAGTGAGAGTGCTCGTCGTCGTCGTGCAAAGGGTCATCAAACGAGGAGAACCCGTGGAGGAAAGAAACAAAAAAGAAGGTAAAAACGTAATCTTAGCATAGCTCGCGCTTACGGAAACCTTCAAGTCTGGCGCAGGGCTTTATAATCGCTGGCAATTGGAAATTTACTTTTCTCAATTATTACTATGAACGAATAGGGGTGATTGTATACGTTACAAAAAAGAATGTTAGAGGCTAAATGTACTAACTGCGGCAAAACCGCCATGGTACCTTTCAATCCTACAGCAGGCAAGCCGGTCTACTGTAAAACGTACTTTCCAAAACATATGCCTAACCGGACAGAAAGAGTCGGTATAGGCTACGGGTTTGGCCCGAAACACTCGGGGGCACAACGAAGAAGCGGTTGACAAGGATGAAAGAAAGAAGAGTCAACTGCAGTTTTCTAGCAATTCCAGTGCACGTTATGCACGCGCTTTAGTTACAAGCTGTAAACCCGTCCCATCGCAGAGTGTGGGTTTGCGGGAGATATCTCCCACACAGCCTCCTATTTTTCTAACCTAAAATCTTAGTCGAGGAGAAGTTCTTAAAAACTTTCGTGTGGTAATATTGCTAAGGGTAAGCACTGCTTCGAGGAGATTAGTGTATGCCTTCATTGAAGAAAAAGAATATTCAAAAGAAGAAAAAACATGCGGAAAAAATCGGGAAATAACGCAAGGTTCATAACTTGTGTTTATGCTGGCTTTTATTGCGCATCTGCTGCGCGGTTACCAAGGTTAACTTATTCAGAAAACAGAAAATAGCAGTCGTAGGCTTACAAAAGCGACGCTGATTACGCCGCCTATAGGACTCGGACCTAAGGTAAGTGGCGATGTCTCCCGCAAACCCCACATTTTTCTGTAGAAAGGCGCGTGCGTATCGACCGCAAGTTTAATGTGGCTTTGTCATAACCTTAGTATGGTGTGAATTAATTGGGCATGGGAAAAGATTCTAAGAAAAAGCCAATGACCCAGAAGGAAAGAAAAGAGAAAAGGAAAAAGCGCAAAGAAAAGCGTTGAAACTGCTTACGACTTCATAAACTCGTGGGTGGAATTTGAATCGTATACTGGACTGGGTCGAGGAAGGATTTGAGCACATTCATAGAGACTGAGAACCTGTCAATGTGCTATGCAGAAAACTACCTAGACTAGAGGGGCGTGTGCGTCCTAACAAAGAGCACAGTGCTGCGCATATTTGGATCATATTTGGATTCTAGTAGTATCATATATGGAAGAGGGTCTAGAAGCGCAGCGCACAGCCACACTCGGAGAACAGAAGCCCCAACAGAAAAGACCACATTCTCACATACCTTAATATGTGACTACTGCATTATATTAACAGGTAGAATTCTGTAGAGAAGAATTATCGACAAAAGAACATTCAACGGATTTTGTCATTTTTCTTAACCATTCTACTGAAAAAAACATGAGGTGAAAACTATGGAAATAGCAAATAAACAGGTAAGCACGCCAGTCCGATCGTGGATCAGCAGAGCAGAAAGAAAACATCCGCCTAAAGTAGATTATTATTCTGAACTGACCAGTTGGCTGCAGCACGCCATATTAGAAGCAGAAAAGAACAAAAACTTCAACAAAAAAGATCAGCTCTCAATCCTTCTAAAAGATCTTTAAAATTGTCCAAGAATGGTTTCTATAATGGAAATGATACGGAGAAAAGAGTAGATGCACGCGCTTATCTTTAAAGGAAAAGTGTCCGATAAAAAACGTAGCAAATTTGAGATCATAGCGGAAATTCTGAAGAATTTGCGCGAACCAACCTGTAGGACGAACATTATGTCTCATTGTAACATGAGCACCATTCAATCGGGGCAATACTTAGATCTTATGAAGTCAAATGGTCTTATTCGGAGAGATGCTATAGCGGGAAAAGTAACGTATCAAAGAACTGAAATTGGCCGAGAGTTTCTAAAACTATATAGCAAGATAATCCTGTTACTTGATTCCAGCGTTTCTGCACCCTCCTTAATTTAAAAAACGGGGCGCGGGGACTCATCTCCTAGCAATGCCCTAAACGAATATATAAACCACATTTTTAAGGCTTAAAAAGAAATAGTTGCGGCGTAACGAGATTTTCTTAAAGAGCGAATGGTTATGAATAAATCTGAGCAGAGAATTCCGCCCAATCAAAGAGTTACTTCGAAATTTCCAGTCTTGCATGAAGGCGCCGTGCCAAAGTTTGACCCGAAAACATGGAATTTTGTGGTTGAAGGCTTGGTGGAGAAGCCTTTGAAGTTGATGTATGCAGAGTTTCTGAAGTTACAAAAAACCACGAGCGTAAGTGACTTTCATTGTGTCACTGGCTGGAGCAGGTTGGACAACAAATGGGAAGGCGTGACCTTCAAAACTATTGTGGACTTAGTTAAGCCTTTGAAGGAGGCTAGGTATGTAACGGTTGTGGCTGAGGGCGATTACACAACAAGTCTGCTCCTTGAAGACTTGTTGCAAGACGATGTATTATTAGCCTACAAACTTGACGACGAATCACTCTCGTCAGAACATGGCGGACCATTACGCTTGGTTGTGCCCAAAAAATATGCCTACAAAAGTGCGAAATGGGTAAGAAAACTAAAATTCACCGAAGAACAGGAACTCGGCTACTGGGAAAAACGCGGCTACAGCAACACAGCAGATCCATGGAAAGAAGAAAGATACGCTTAGATATTTTTTACAGCTTTTCTGCGATTATATCCAATGACAAAATAGACGTCCCAAGGATAGGAGCGGGTCACGAAAGTTTTATAGTGTTGCTTGCCTTTACATATGTCTTCTTTCCAAAAAATTGGTGTGTGAAAAAACGTTGAAAAATAAGAAAGTAGCGATTGTTGCAGGTGATATTTCAAGGTTTGACAACCCTAGACATACATTACAAGAGGAGATGTGTGCAGAAGCTGTTAAGGGCATATTGGATGATGTCCCTGAGCTTGAGCTTGGCGACTTTATTCGAAAAGGCTACGCGTGCTGTTATTCCTACTTCAGTGACATTCTTGAGCAGCAGCAGTGTATGCACTGGATAATCAACGATTATCTTGGTTTGAGCGGTGTTCCTTCGTATCGTGTGGAGTCTGGCGGTGCTACGCCTATTGATGCGATAATTAACGCGGCTTTGTGGATTCGTTCGGGCATGTTTCCTGTGGTGCTTGTGGTGGGTTGGGAGAAGATGGATGAGTTGCCGATTCAGAAGGTCAACGAAGCCATCGCCATCGCAGGCGATACGGACTGGGACTTTGTTTCGGGCTTCACGTACAACGCTTTCTATGCTACCATGGAGGCTCGGCGGATGCATGTTTATGGCGACACTGAAGAAGACCTTGCGGAGGTTTCGGCCTTGTGCCACAACAATGCGTTGGATAACCCGTATGCGCAGTGGCCGGCGCAGCATGGTTTTTCGAAGATTACGGTCGATGATATCTATAAGTCGCGTTTGATTTCGTGGCCTTACCGTTTGCTCGAGTGTGCCATGACGAGTGAGGGTGCGTCTGCGTTGCTTTTGGCGAACGAGGAGATGACGAAGAAGTTGACTGATAACCCTGTGTGGCTAACTGGCGTCGGCTTTGGAAGTGACACGATGAGGGCGGGAGACCGTCCAGACAACCCGGCGTGGAAGGGCTTGTACCCGGAAGACGAGAGAATCTGGCCTGGGCAGGTGCCTAAGCCACTTTCGCCTTATCCTGATTTGCAGAATTTTGGTTCGCTTCGGGTTGCGGCGAGGATGGCTTACAAAGATGCTGGAATCCATAACCCGCGGAAGGAGATTAGTTTCGTTGAGATCTTTGACCCGTATGCTGGTGTTGTGATTGCGGCTTTGGAGGATTTTGACTTTTGCAAGCGAGGTGAGGGTATGAAGTTGGTTCGTGATGGTGTTATTCAGCCGCATGGTGAGCTTCCGTGTCAGCTTAGTGGTGCTTTGACTGCGCAGGGGCATGCTGTGGGTTCTACGTCGATTGCTCAAGTTGTTGACAGTTATTGGCAGTTGAGTAACCAGATTGGCAAGAAGTGGGGTGCGCCGGGCAGACAGCTGAGCCATCCGAAGAGTGCTTTCATTCACGGTCACGGCGGTACAGGATGTCAAGCTGGTGCTGTGGTTTTGGAGGTGTAATAGAGATGGAGCAACCTGGACGTGAGAAGACAATCAAAGAGAAGAAGATCGACGATAAACATTGGGAAGATTGGGAGCGTCGGGGTGGTTGGACGCCTGAGGGTTGGAAGATAGTGGAGATGAAGGATGGTCCGTCGTTGAATGAGTTGAAGCCTGACACGTTCCTAGTCGTGCATCGACCGCATGGCAGTGTGTTTCACCACAGTTATGGTAAGGTTTCGAAGTTTTTCATCGGCTTGCTCGAGGGCAAACTGTACGGCACGAAGTGTCCGAAGTGTGGTTTGGTTTATTGTCCGCCGCGGGCGCATTGCTTTAATCCGCCGTGTCGACTGCAGGAAACCACGTGGGTAGAGCTTCCGAAGAAAGGCGAGGTGCATGCACACACGGTCATGACGATTGCTTGGCCTTCGATGGCGCATTTGCAGCCGCTTGTTGGTGCGATGGTGCGGATTGATGGGACGAATACTTGTTTGCCTATGACGATGCGTGACATTGACCCTGAGAAGGTGAATATTGGCTTGAAGGTGAACATTGTCATCTCTAAGCAGCCGAAGGGCGATTTGTTGGACGTTTATGCTACGCCTGCAGAGGAGCCGAAAGCGCCGAAACGTACAGAAGCGGAACTGAAACGGTTCAGGGAAGACATGGACAAAACACGTGAATGGGTCAAAAAAACATTCGGAACAAAAACAAACAAATAACCCCCTGAAAACAACCCCTTTATTTTTATCCAGTTTTCAGAAGTCGGAAGAGTATTATCAGTGTATATCCGAGTTTTCTTCGGATATTAAACCGCTATTTGCATCTAATAATCATACCTGTGTTTGGACACGAATTCTCTGTTCTTCTGGTTGCGTGACCCATAATCAAGTCAAAACTTTCAAACTTGCTGGGCAAGCCCTCAGATTTCAGCATACTCTTGCCATCTTGGACCTGATAGTGTATGTGAGGGAAGAAACTATCGCCCGAAGTGCCTATTCGACCAATTACGTCTCCTTTCATCACTTTGCCGCCCAGATCAGCTTGAACCGACCCTTTCAACATATGACCTAACACGCTAAATTCGTCGTTGCCATGATCAATTATGACATAGTTGCCAAAATGTTTCGCCATCGAGGTTTCAGGTTCTTTTATGTGGACCTCCACATCAAATAGAGGAGGTTTATAGAACTCGTTATCTGGCATGTCGTTGGCTACTCCCACGATTTTTCCATCTCCTGGGCATAGAACAGGTTTTGCCCAGCAGAAGAAATCTTCATTTCTGTGAGGAATATTTTTGAACATTCTCAACTCGTCATCTAAGAGCACGAAATCATACGCGAATCTTGAATTATTCCCCGTTATGCCAATCTGCTGAACTAACGGATGGGTAAAGGGAAAGTTTCGGCGATGATGAGTCAGAAAATCATGACCCTCCGTCACAAGACACGTTCCAGAAAAAGGCAGAATTAATACAGCCTTCTGCTCATAAACAATCGGCTGCACGAAGATTTCGGACTTTGCCTGACCGCCTTTTTCAGTTGAAAACCTAAACTCATAATGGAGTCTACATATAAGATAGTCGAGAGGAAAATTAGGCAGGGGATTGAAGATCTCCAACATCTTGCTATATTCTATTTTTCTCTCGGGAACAATAAGGATCGGTGGAACCAGCCCAAAATTGTTTAGAGGTAACTTGAACAACAGGTTATCTTGTTTGTCAAATCCCTCTACTGAGATTTCTTGAAGCATCAAAATCTCATTCGAGTTCGTTTGAAACCTGAACTCACAGTTTACTGATTGTTGAAAGACTCCACGCTCCAAAAATATCCGTTGAGGAAAGCAATCTACACTAACTGAAAACAGCGCCATAAGCCTTGCTTCGTTCTTTGTCGCTTAAAAATATTTGCAACTCAATAAAAGCTTAAAAAGGTGTATCAGTGAATCCAGGCCTAAGTCTATTTAGAGCCTATTAGAATCTTTAGTCTGCTGTTGCGTGTGCGCTCTCTGCGGAAAAGCCCTCTCTTCTGTTTACATAAGCTTTGCTAGTTCTGTGCCCATTTGTTTGAATGTTTCTTCTGCGCCTTCTTCGAGCGGTCCTTGGCTGCCCTTCACAATGGCTGAAGCATGAGGCTTCACAATCGTCAAGCCTAAACCCTTCAACTTCCCCTCAATCTTTCCCCCGCCACTCCCAGCCAACCTACTCCTCGACATCTTAGTGTCAAACGCAAAACCTTTCTTACCCGCCAAGCCCTCCACACTGTTTAAACGCTCAAGAAAACCCTTCACAGGCTTCGACGCACCCCAAGCATGCGTAGGACCACCAACACACAACAAATCAACACCGCCCAACTCATCAAACTCCACCGCATCCACCTTAACACAGTCAACCTCAACCATAGCCTCCTCCAAACCCGCAGCCAAAGCCCTCGCAACCCGCTCAGTATTACCGAATTTGCTATCATAAACAACCAACGCCTTCTTCACCACACCAACCACCACACAAACCAACTAACCCACACACAAATATAACCCCACCGCACACTCACAGAAAAAGAAAAAACTCTCCTACTTTTCTTCTTCGCCTTCTACTCGAAACATCTCGCACAAAAGCCTATATAACTCCATCCCACCCTCAACCTTCGCAAACATATCCCTCTCCGCCCTCAAAACCTTACACATTACATCATAATTCTTCCGCCACTCCAACTCCCGCCAAATCAACTTATAATTCTTCAACTCAATCCAAGCCCTAAACATAATCACAACAAACATCCCAACAGTAACCACCAAATTCAACACATAAATCTCAAACAACTCAACCAACCAAACACACCATCCACAAACCCAAAAATACAACAAACAAAATTTAAATCATTTCCCCTAAACCCCCGAAAACAACAAAAAACCCTATAAACAAAACACCACAAACCCTACAACAAGGAAGAAAAAATGAGCGAAGTCGCAATCCCCCTCGCATACCAACTAACCATAGGCGGCTTCGGCGGCTATCTCTTCGGCTACGCACTAAAAAGAATAACAAGATTCATAGCCTTCCTAATCGGTGTCATAATCCTCGTAGTAATCTACCTCGCATACAGCGGAATCCTCAACATAAACTACGAAGCATTCACAAAAGAAGTAAGCAACGCACTCGGCTACCTAGGCACAGCATTAAAAAGCCTAACACCATTCATTTCAAACCTACCGGTAATCGGCAGCTTCTTCCTCGGCCTCTTTATCGCATACAAAATCGCATAAAACATCACACACTCTGCCCCCAACACAAACCAACAAAAACCGCATCACCAACGTTAACCATGCCATCCCAACTCAGATCAGCACACGAATTATAACACACTTCACCAACCACAGAAAGCCATGCCTCCCTCACAATGCCCACATCCATAACATCAACCACACCATCACGATTACAATCACCCGGAATACGAAACCTCATCAAAGGATACTCATCACAATTACCCCCATCCAACACATACGCAGCATCACCCACACCATCACCATCAGCATCGACACCAACATAACTATCCCAATAATTCCCCTCAACCCCCGTATCCCAGATATTACCACCCGATTGAAAAAAGGCTATTTGCTCACTTTGATTCACAAAATTGTTACGGAAAAAACTATTGCCAACGACGCATATCCCCACCACGCCTTTTCCATTGTCTATTATGGTATTAAAACAAAACACATTACTCTCAGATTCCCTAACAAAAATCCCAAAAGTATTGTTCGCCAACAAATTAAACGCTACACGATTATTATTTGCACGAAAGAACTCTACTCCATACAAATTATCAAAAACTACCACCCTCGTCAAAAAAGAATTATTCGTAAAAGCAAACAAAACACCCTGCCCATTGCCAGAAAGAAACAAATCACTAACCACAATACCAGTGGAATTTATCACTGCAACATAACCCACATCCTCAGGCACCCGTAAACCATTCTTGTTCACCCAATAACAAAGCACCCCACCGCTAACTCTGTTAGAACAATCAACATCATTCAAAAAATCCTCCAAAACTTCACCATAAACCCTAAAATCGCGAGCATTACCGGTAAGCAGGTTGTTTCTAAGAAAATTGCCCCCTGAACAAAACAAATACACACCCACATTCCCGTTGTCTACCCCTAAATTGTTCGCAATTTCATTATTATTAGAATAATAGAGCTCAACACCATGCCAACAATTAGCCTCAAAAACATTATCAACCAACGTATTGTTCGCAGAATTAACCAAATAACAACCACTATGATAATTACTGAAAACAACATTTCCTCTCAACAAATTATCCCGAGACCTTTTCAGAACAATCCCATCATCATGAGACCACACAATTACGTTATTCTCAACCAAATTATTGCTCGAATCAAAAAGAAAAACACCTGTATCATGATTAGCAGAAACACTATTATCCTTTATCAAATTGCCAGTAGAATTATTTAACAAAACACCGCAATCAAAATTGTGATATAATTTATTCTGGCAAATTGTATTGTTGCTTGAAAGAACGAGGTGAATCCCCTCAGCATTGTTTACAATTGTGTTATTGGCGACAATGTTGCTTTGCGATTGGAGAAGAATAACGCTTTCTCGACTTATTGCAGTTATTGTATTTTTCATTATTCGGCTGCCACTAGAATTTTGAATGACTATACCAATCAAGGCGTTTTGGATTTTAAAACCAGTAACAACAACATTATCTGCAGTTATTTGTATGCAAATACCACTAGTATTCCCCTCGATTATAGTTGTATTTTCATTTTCTCCTTTAATAGTTAACCATTTTTCTATCCTTAATTGTTCATGATAAGTGCCAGCAGAAACAAGAACCAAGTCGCCTGGTTCTGCGTTGTCTACGGCTTCTTGAATAGTTGCAAAATCTTTAGGCACTCTTATTATGTTTGAACAATAACTATTTTGCAACAAAAACTTTGGAGAAATAAGAAGCATAGAGCTAACTATTAGCATGACGCACGGTTTTATAAAGTTCATGCTTAATCCCAAAATTGACCAGTGCGCGACTAGGTTTCCACTAAACATAACATAGTAATTAGAATACTTATCATTTACGGAATTTTCACTCAAAAAATGAAAACGACAAATAAGAAACATTTTAAGAAACCTATCTTTAAACATGAAACAACATTCTATAGAGAAAAGGGCCGGTAGTTCAGTTTGGTATGAACGCCGCCTTCGCAAGGCGGAAGCCGCGGGTTCAAATCCCGCCCGGTCCACTCTGCGCGAACCCGTGACTTTCTAACTAGGCTGTAGAAAATCAATTCTCATTATCAGTCATTTCTTAACATAAGTAGTTTTTAGTATGGATAAGCAATTGACTAATTTGCTCATTTCTTTTCCTTGATTTTTAATTCCCAATTGGCTGAGTAAATCGTTTACAAGCAAAGTCTCGATTACATTAGCCCCTGTGTCGCCGAATATTTCCTCAATAGCTTTTGCGAAGATTTGAGGTTTCTCTGGGATGTCTTCAAGTTTCAGTGAATAGTTCTCTTCAAGAAAATAGTAAACCGCCCGGGTTGCGCTTTTTCCAAAAATGTTTTCCATACTCTCATCCAAGGCGGTCAACAATGTTTTGTCAGAGCTGTTTTTTCTGGTTCTCAAATTCTCATCAGCCCAAGAAATTCTGTATTCTTGGGTTTCTATTACGTCTGAGGAGTAATATTTAACTTTTCTGATAATGTTCAGTATTTTTGTTACAAAAATAAAAAGGAGGTGGAATTTTGAACGTGAAAAACTGTCTGGCAACATTCTTGATTATCATCGCCTTCTTCTGCGTTGGAGTTCAAGCGACCATTGTGCTTCAAACAAATATGCCAAAAACATTCGATAATACCATTACTCTGGAAATCCATAGTGGCAACATTATTACTCCAAACGGAGGCGGAGACCCAGTTCCAGGCCCAGGCATTCCTAGATAGAAAAACCTTTCAAGCTTGACGTCGAATTTACTAAGAGAACTGGTGATTGCATGAAGAAGCATTTAGACATTGTTGATCTTCGAATACTCGAAGCAATAGGTGCTGAAACCCCAAGAAACATAAACGCTGTTGCAGAAAAATTAGGAATCAAAGGCGCTACCCTGCGTGCTAGAATGAGACGTTTGAAACCCCTCATTTTTTTGAACATAAACGTATATCACACTTTTATTGGTTTAAGAAAAGTCTGTGTTTTCGCAAAGGCCGCTTTAGGCAAGGAAAAGCTTCTGTTTGAATGCCTCAAATCTCTTGATTTTTGGCTTTATGTATCGCGGTGTTACGGTGAATTTGAAGGTTGTTTTGCTCTTTATGCTATACCACCAAGAAACGAACCAGAG
>Ga0209635_10000755_pt1 | contig 23085 bp, 18 predicted proteins | sample DeeMarSWOR230_32_FD_187463 | JGI IMG/M metagenome (GOLD analysis project Ga0209635, IMG submission 187463) | Marine sediment microbial communities from White Oak River estuary, North Carolina - WOR-2-30_32 (SPAdes) (version 2) | ecosystem: Environmental > Aquatic > Marine > Intertidal zone >...
ATTTACGGTTGAGTATCTACAGCCATCCGTAATAACCAACCGTAAATACTCACCTTTTAACCCACGATGATAAAGACTATTTAATAATACCGTCCAATCATGCTCACTCTCACTCCTGGCAACCCGACAATCAATCACCTCACGATGACCATCACGTTTTATACCATAAGCTACTAAAATAAGCTTCTTCACCGCACGACCACAACTCACCACCCGCTGTCTTACACCATCCAAAAATAAATAAACATACTCATCCGACAAAGAACGCTTATGAAACTTACTCACCTCGTGATCCAACGCCTTGGTAATCGTTGATACCGTACTCGCACTCACTTCCTTGTCTAATAAACTCCGCATCACCCAACCAACCGCACGCGTACTCACCCCACCAATAAAAATCTCCCGGATAAACCGATCCACCTTTTCCCAACGCCGCCGATAACGCCGAAATAACTTGGTCTGATAACCGCTTTTCTCAGTCCGCGGTACCTTTAAAGCCTTTAGTAACCCAAACTTCGTAACTAAATTACGATGCCGATAGCCATTCCGGTAATCCACCCGCGCACGCGTACGCTCATAGCGCTGCGCCTTCAGATAACCCTGTACCTCAGCCTTCATCGTACCTTCAAATAACCGCTTTAACCCACGTATTACATAATCACTAATCGTTTCTTCAAGGTTATCCGTAAAAAGTATATTGACATCACTAAAGAGATCATTAAGCTTACTCTTAGAGTAATTTAATGGATTCATGGTGTGTCCTCCTTTCTTTTTGGATAACATTATAAAAGGATACACCATGTTTCCTTTCTTTCAAGAGGAATTTCCACACTTTAAAGTATACTACCCGTTGGCAAGTGAATATTGACAGAATTATAATATTATTTATAATGACTAGAACAAGTAATCTGAAGCTATCATGAAAATATTCTTAAAGATAACGGTTGGTATAATCTGTGCTGCTATGCTTTTGTATGCAACACCTCCTGTGTCTCGGTCAGCTTACACTTGTGAAAGACCACCTGTGGTACTTATCGATGATCATCCGCCGCCTTATCGTCCTCCAGTCCGCCAGTACGAGGTTCTATTCGTCGAAGATCCAGGCAATGGTGTATTTGGGCCTGCATCAAAACCAGATCCGGTGTGGGAGGGAGTTCTCATGGAACTCTTTGGTGTTGGTGCTTATGGATGGTATGGTCCGTGTTCCACGATGAGTCAGGACGGGCCTAGTCTTGATACCATGCTACAATATCAATTGGTTATCTGGAATACGTACGATTATTGGTGGCCTGACACTGCTGCATTGACTCTTAATGATCAAGATAATATTGGCAGCTATCTTGCGAGTGGAGGCAAGATGTGGCTTGTTGGGCAAGATATATTATATAGTGGCGTACCGATGAATTGGATGTCAAACTATTTTCATCTCTCTAATGCGCACCAGGATTATGATACTCTTGCAGATTCTGTAACTCTTTATGGACATGTCGAAATTAACGGTATTAGTGTGACAAGCGTTGCTGATTATCAGCACAACACATTTTATCCGGACGAATTAGTGCCAGATGCCGAGGCACATACTGTATTAGAAGATGCTGATAGTAGCAAAAGTGTTGGGATTTTCTACCCTGGAAACAATGATTGGATGAGCGCTTTCTGGACAGTTGATGGTAGAACAACCGATTCATGGAGTAATTGGGTGCAGATGGTGAGCGGTATGCTTGATGCTTTTGGTATTCACTATGGCATTGCAGAAAAAGTATCTGTAGGTGGGGCCTTGAGATTGCATTTGAACATCAGTCCTCACCCATTTGTCGTATCAACAAAAATTCAATATGACATCCCTTTTGCAGGTCACGTGAGGCTGCAGATCTTTAATAAAATAGGACAGCTCGTGATTAGCTTGATTGATGACTATGCGCATGCTGGTTCATATGTGACTTCTTGGGACGGTAGAGATCTCAGAGGAATTGATGTGGCAAATGGTGTTTATTTTGCGAGACTGAGTTGTGGGAAAGTATCTACAACGAGTTCTCTTGTCGTCATGAGATAGCCAGTATACGCTTTCATGAACAGGACGATAAGATAACGTCCTACTTTTTATTCTATCCTGAGTACAGTTGACCCTGAAACCTTTGAGTGTTTAATATTCAGAAGAGCCGTATTGACGTCCTTCAGTTTGTATTCGTTGGTTCGAGTTTTTATCTTAAACTTTGAGGCGATTTCCAAAAACGCGTTGACATTTTTGCGGGTGGTGTGGGCGATAGAAGTGAGACATTTCTCTGGGTAGATGTGGGAATAATCAAAGCTAGGTAAAGGCGTCGTGTATATGCCGGCAGAGACTATTCTACCGCCTTTGTCCAATTTCTTGAGTGACTGAACCAATAGTTCTCCACTCGGGGCAAAGACGATACCAGCATCGAGTAGAGTTCCCATATCATCATCGATATGTCCAACCCATTTTGCTCCGAGCTTCTTAGCTAGATTCAACTCTTTTTGGGTCCGCGATACGACATAGACTTCGAGACCGAGGTGTACCGCAACCTGTATTATAATATGAGCTGAAGAACCAAAGCCAAATAATCCTAAGTTTCCTTTGTTTTTCAAACCTGTAGCTTGAAACGCCTGGTAGCCAATAACACCGGCACACAAGAGTGGTGCGACTTCTAAATCTGAATAGTTGTCTGGCAGTTGATATGCGAAATCTCGTGAGACCACGGTGTACTCAGCAAAGCCACCATCTGCATCATAACCAGTAAACATCGGGCTGTCACACAGATTTTCTTTACCAGATTTGCAGTATTTGCAGGTGCCGCATGTTTTAAATAGCCACGGTACACCCGCTCTTTGACCAATTTTCCACCTTTTTACATGCTTTCCTAGTTTCTCGACATGACCCACTATCTGGTGTCCAATGATGATTGGCAGCTTATGTGCTGGCAATTCGCCTTCCACGATATGTAAATCGGTCCTGCATGCACCGCAGATATTTACTTTTATTCTTATTTCATTTTCCTTCGGTTCAGGGATCGGCACGTCTTTAGATTTCAGAGGGTTATCTTCTAAACATTGTTGTTTTTCTAAGATTATTGCGCGCATGAATGATTATACAGATTAATCAATATATGTCAATTAAAGTAATCAAGGTATGTGCCCTATTATTCTCTCAACCTCCTCAGCATCCGCTCTTATCTTATCTAGGACACTTTTTGATTTGAAAAAAGCTGGCGGAATTAATTGAGGCTTGACATCTTACCTTTTCCATATAGTATAAATATAATGTTTCTTTACTTTTTAGTCATGATATCTATAGGTGTTGAAGGTGGCTACAACATTCCTGCGATAGGTTTCAATAATCTTGAATCGGGTGTTGCATTCGCCGTTTTTGCTAATCACCATCTTAGAATAGCTGATGCGTCACTCTTAATAGGATCTTCATTTTACACAGGTCAAAATGATTCATATTTTCTGAATTCCTATTGTGTGAGATGTGGTTTTAGTAAGAATAACTGGCGGTTCTCACCCTTTTTAGAATTCGGTGGGGAATACATGAAACGCGAACTGGGTGGCGCTGAAGAGACCGGGTTGGCGTTGAGCTATGCCGTAGGTTTTCTAATTAATTTTCAGAGTAATAACTTGCGTCTGTATCCGAAATTTTTTTACGAAGGTCTTACAGATTTCAAAGGACACGGTGGATTTGTTGGGATGAAACTGGGGATTGGCTATGAAATTTGAGAATGTAGAGTATTCTGATAGACCGTGCTTCGCAGCGCGTCTTGTTGAATATCATCACCTCCATGGGAGATCCCGTTTGAACATACTCTGCATGCTCTGGGATAAATGTAGTATCGTGCGTAGGATATTAAGGATAGGACAGTATTTTGGGTTTATGTGTCTTCTCGTATTTATGTTTACGTGTGAAAATAGCATAATTGAACGCGCTGCGTGTGACTATTTGCCCTACAAAGAAGGAAATTGGTGGAGATATTCTGATAGCACCCTCTATGATCCACAGATAATACTCGTTGAAGTTGAGCCAAAAGATACAATACTAATGACCGAGTGCTTTCCGGTAAGCTATTCTGGCGAAGTTAGATATTATGCGATCAGTGAAGATGCATTAAGCGAGTATGTTAAGATTCTGTACAACTTCTCAGGAGAAGACTACACAATCGTTGAGGGATTCATAAAGAGGATTGAGTTACCATTGGTGGAAGGCGTTTCCTACCGAGATTCACTTTGTGATTCTTTAGAGCTTTTTGGCAGTTGGGTAAAGGCTAAATACAAAATTCATGGCTTTGTCTCTGAGTATCAATACGATAGATTATATGGAAGTATTTACAAAGTAGTTTTAACAACGACACAAAGTCTGACTGTTTCAGGTTCCGCAACGACTGATGTAGAAAACTTAGATGAATACTACGCTCCAAATATTGGACTTGTGCAGTTCAATGATGAAGAGCGTGAGTATAAACTTGTTGAATATCACCTCGAATAAGATAGACTATGTATAAATGGATTTATCAACTTTTTCTAAAACGCAGTATACAAAACGTTTTCTAAAAATATACGACGTACTCTACAAATCGTTTGGACCACAACACTGGTGGCCTGGTGATACACCATTTGAGATAATGATTGGTGCAATCTTGACCCAAAATACAAATTGGCAGAATGTAAGCAAAGCAATAGAGCAGATAAAAAAAGCAGGGTTACTAGATCCGATACTCTTGCTTAAACACCGTGCATCGATCCCCAAAATGATTCGGCCATCTGGGTTTTACAATGTGAAAAGCAAAAGATTGATTATATTCCTTAAGTATTTTGTGGAGAAGTATGACGGCGATATCAAAAAGATGAAGAAGAAGAAAATTGGAGTACTGAGAGATGAACTTCTTGATCTTCCCGGCATTGGGTGTGAGACAGCTGACTCCATACTGCTTTATGCTCTTTCATATCCGATATTTGTTATTGACGCATATACCCGCAGGATATTTTCTCGACACCACATTTTTGAATATGATAGTTCCTATGATGAAATTCGCTGCCTGTTTGAGAATAATCTACCATCGAATGTCAAGTTGTATAACGAATATCATGCCCTGCTTGTAAAATTAGGAAAGGAATATTGCAGAAAAAATGAACCTTTATGTGATACTTGCCCTATTAAAGATATTCTACCCTGATCCTGACAGTGTTACAAGGGGTGTTTATATAAATCCCTATCAGGTTTGCAACAAAGAATACATGAAAGAGATATTTGCCAAGGCAGATTCTGGTCTAATCAATACTATTGTGGTTGATTTCAAAAGCGATTATGGGTTTCTGGCCTATGCATCAAGTATCGAAAAGGCTAAAGAGATTGATGCGGTCAAACACTTCATTGATGTCGATTACTTGATTGAAGAAACTGCGGCTCGTGGTATGAAGCTTATTGCGCGTATTGTATGTTTTCGCGATGACTACTTCGCACGGTATAACGATTGCGGAATCAAAAACGATAGCGGTGAGGTGTGGTTTGACAAGAAGGGTCTCGCCTGGATCAATCCTTACAAACAGGAAGCAAGGGAATATCTGCTTGAACTCACTAAGGAAATTGTGGATCTTGGCATTCGGTCGATTGCCTTTGACTATATTCGTTTTCCAACAGACGGTTCTGTGGAGAGGATACGGTTGACTAATGTTGATGGACCACGTTGTGCGCCTATCTTAAAATTTCTTGAGACAATAAAGCATGAAATCAATGATAATGTAGAAATTGGGGTTTGTGTTTTTGGCTTTGCAGTCTGGTATTGTCTGGAATCTGAAGGTCAGGATATTAAGGCAATGGCTGAATATATCGATGTTTTATATCCTATGCTCTATCCTTCTCATTTCCATTGGAATTTTAAAAGAGAAGAAAACGAATATTGGCGTAATTACTGGATATACTATGATTCAGTAAAAGAGGCAAAGGGAAAGTTGCCCCTGCACATTAAGATTACACCATTTGTTCAAGGTTTTACTTTACTCGCAGAGAATTTTAACTGTGAATATATTTTTTCTCAGATCGACGGTGCGCTTTCAGCTTTTGCTGACGGTTTTGTCATTTGGAATGCACGCGGCGACTATGCTATTTCTTCTTCCCCGCTTTTGTGGGCACATAATTTAATCCTAAAGCAATCCGTTCAGACGTGCCTAAATACCCGTATGAAAGAAGAAGGGCAGAGATATCAAAATATAATCCATCCACAATTACTAACTCAAGGGAAAACCCGAAAGATAGACCTGACCACGCTCCAGATTCATACCCGGATTGATAGCCTGCCATTAAGGAAAAGCCGGAAATTTTATCCTGACCCAGTTTTACCATAAATTCCGGCGCACGGATGCGAACTTCACCACCGATTGAAAATGTCGGTGGAACATCGGGATATACTGAGTAATCAAAAGCTAAAGTGAAACGATTTTCCCAAAAAGGAAATTTGAATGCAATGCCTTGCCTGAAATTAAGCGGAGGGTATTCCAGTTCATTGATGAACCTTCTAGGCGAACCGAAATTTTTTATAACAGTACCGAAATACAGAAATTTGAATGGATTAAGAATGACTCCGAAATCTGAAAGAATACCATACGTGTCGTAAGTATATAGCTGGCTTCTCACTAACTTGACCGCACCACCAAAGGAGATGATTGTTCGTTTTCCGACTGATTTTCCATAACCGATATTGAGCAACATATCAGAATTTCGGAATTCGTTTCCCTCTTCGCCCTTTTCTGAATACTCGATATCGGTCGCGGTAAGATACGACAGGCCAATTCCTAGCCCACCATATTTCCCTAACGGGATCGCTGAAGTGAGATTGTAATAGTTGAAATAGGTCAGATGATTCATCGCCATACCTGAAACGAAGTAACTTTCAACGATCCCTAATCCAGAGGGATTCCAAAAAACTGCATTGCCATCGTCACTCAAGGCTGTAAATGCGTTACCCATAGCTACTGGTCGTACACCTATACCTAATTTGACAAATGTATAACCGGTCGCCCCTGGATCGAAAATTTGACTAATGAGGAAAAGAGACAATAGGATAGACATTTTTATCTATTGCATCATTCTCTTTTTAGTTAGATCCTAGTTTTAAAAAACGCCCAGCGAGTGTCTATTTGAATTTATCCTTCAATTTGTTAAGAACGTGAGGAAGTGTAGTATATTCCATATCAGAGAGGGGGAGACGTTGTGGCTCAAAGGGTCCATGTCTGCGGATATAATTGGCAATTTCATTCGCCTGTTGGCGTGCTAGGTCATAGCTTGGATCAGCAAACATATCTCTGGGTCCTATGAGCGTACCATTTGTAACTTGAAAACCTAGGGCGATGACTCGCGGTGGTCCATCAAACCTTGTTGGATGTGCATCCTCAACCGAAACAGGCATAAATGGTCCCCAATGAGAACCGCGCATCCAACCAGTGACCATATAGGACATGGAAAATGGTTCCAAAACCTCTCCAACAGCAGGCAAACCGCTTTGACATCTAATGATCATAACGGGATCATCTTTTCCGACATATCTCCCAGCTATAAGGTTCACCTTTTGCGTAGAAGTAGCAGCTGCTATTGTGCCATCTTTCTTGCAAACGTTCTTTATTATGTAGTGTTCTGAGGCACCTATGAGACACAATAGATCATATAGATCCTCTGGCGCATTTAGTTTTACAGTCTTGTTCTCGAAGATATCCAGGACTTCAAAAGTGAATCCTTCATGCATTGAGGGGTCTATCACTAGACCGATTGTGTTAAATGGGTCAGCGAACACCTTATAAAGGGGCATATTCCACGATCCAGGTGAAGTTTTGTCTGCTGCAAAGATGATTACCGGTTCGCTTTTACGCTCTTCAAATGTCATTTCTGCAACTCCAGGTCCCATGCCTTTGATGTTGCCAGAAAATGCGTCAGATAGTAGATCTTGTCCGGCACCATATAGTTTTAATTCCTTTGCGACATTAGTACATTCAACAAAAATATCCCACGCCATTTTGTGTATATCGCCAGAGTCCTCTCCAAGTTTATGTGTGATAATAAGATCAAGGTCATCTCCGCAATGCGTTACATGAAAATCCACAATTGTACCTTTGTCCTTCTGTTTCTCAAGAGACTGTATCGCTTTGGTTATAAGATTTGGGTGCATACTAGAGTGGCCAACGTAACCACCCACATCCGCCTTAATTACACTGATGGTAATTTCGTTCATTATTTCCTCCTTATGATATTCTGCACCTCTTATTATAATTAAAAATCTCCATCTGTCAATTCTACGAAGAAGGAGTAGGATTGTTGACATTTATGTGATTCTCAGTATAATAACAGCACTGAGAAATCGTAATGTTTCTATATAGCATATATTAAATGATTTTTTTGCCCAATAAGGAGGATATATGAAAAAATTTAAAGAGTTAAAACCATCAGAACTGCGTTGGCAATGTGATCCAAAATATCTTAAATTTAAGACTGTAAATGATTTGAGAGTATGCGAGGGTATTATAGGTCAACCACGGGCAATTGAGGCAATAAAATTGGGTCTCAATGTTAAGTATCCTGGATATAATATATTTATAACGGGTCCGGTAGGAACCGGCAGGACAACCGCCATAACAAAGCTGTTAGAGGAACTCAAAATTAAGAAAGGTGTAATGAAGGATCTTATGTATGTTAACAACTTTAAAAATCACGATATGCCAAGACTCATTGAGCTTCCCGCTGGTAAAGGTAATAAATTTAAGACTGCGATGATGAATTTGATTCAAGAGTTGAAGACTAATATACCGCAGGTATTCAGCAGTGAAGAATACCAGAAAAGAAGGCAGAATATTGTCAATAAATATGAAAAAAGGCATAGTGCGCTCTTGAAGGAATTTGAGAAGAATGTTGAAAAAGAGGGATTTAAGGTAGTACAGGTCCAGATGGGTCCTTTTGTTCGGCCGGCTATTTTACCGATAATAGATGGTAAACCGACAAATCTGGAAGATGTCGACGCGATGGTGAAAGCGAAGAAGCTCACTGAAGAAGATTACAATAAGATGAAACTTAGAATACAAGAACTTGAAGCGGGTATGGCTAAGATTTATAGCCAGGTGAAGAAAATTCAAGAATCGGCAAATGAAGATATAAGGAAATTGAATGAATGGATGGTAAAGCCAGTCGTTTCTCATCTTATCGATGATATTGAGAAGAAATTTCCCGACAAGAAACTTGAAAACTATTTGAAGGATGTTTTGAATTCGATTATGTCTGATCTCGAAAGATTTTTGAAGAAAGATACAAAACAAGATGAATTCAGGGAATATCAAGTTAATGTCCTCGTCGACAATACTGGAACTGAGGTTATACCGATAATTTTCGAAACAACACCTTCTCACAAAAATCTTTTTGGAACAATTGAAAGATATGCGGTTGGTCCAGGTATGCTTGTTAGCGATTTCCTCAATATCAAAGCAGGTTCGCTTTTGCGTGCAAATGGTGGATACTTGGTCATCAATGCCTTTGATGCACTTATTGAACCGGGTGTCTGGCAAGCGTTGAAAAGAACGCTACGCAACGGTATGGTTGATATTGAGGCTTTCGATCCTTTTCATATTTTCTCAACATCGGCACTCAAACCAGAACCAATCAGTGTTGATATCAAGGTTATTATGATCGGTGCGCAATGGTTATATTTTCTTCTATATTATCGCGATGAGGATTTTAAGAAGATATTTAAAGTGAAAGCAGATTTTGATACGGTCATGGAAAAGAGCAGCGGGAATATTAATCAATACGCTTCGTTTATTAAATCTATCTGCAACGCAGAGGATCTCTTACCATTTACGAAACAGGCGATTGCTGATATTATTGAATACGGTGTACGTGTCGCTGGCAGTAAAGATAAACTTTCCACGCGGTTTCATGTTGTTGCCGATATAATCCGGGAAGCAGATTACTGGGCTAGGCAGGCTAAAATGAAAGAGATCAAGCCAGAGTATGTCGAGAAAGCAATTGATGGTTGGAGAAGAAGAGAAAATATGATTGAAGATAAGATTCAAGAGATGATCGAAAAGAACATACTTATGATTAGCACTACAGGGAAAAAAACAGGTCAGCTGAATGGTCTATCAGTATATCTGTTAGGGAGCTACAGCTTTGGCAAACCGACAAAGATAAGTGCTAAAACTTCCTTGGGTAGGAGTGGTATAATAAATATTGAACGCGAAGCCAATTTAGGAGGGCGTTCCTATAATAAAGGCGTACTTATTATTGGAGGATTCCTGAGGTCTCGATATGCACAAAACCGACCGCTGACAATTGATGCAACTTTGTGTTTTGAACAATCGTATAGTGAGGTTGATGGTGATTCTGCTTCGAGTGCTGAGGTTTATGCCGTATTATCATCACTATCAGAAGTTCCTTTGACTCAAGAAGTGGCAGTTACTGGCTCAGTCAATCAGAATGGCGAAATACAGGCCATCGGCGGCGTCAACGAGAAGATTGAAGGATTCTACGAAGTATGCAAAGCTAAGGGTTTCTCTGGAAAACAGGGTGTTATTATCCCTGAAACCAATGTTGGTGATCTGATGTTAAGGCAGGAGATTGTCGATGCAGTTAAAGATGGAAAGTTTCATGTTTATCCTGTGAATACCATTGATCAAGGTATAGAGATACTCACCGGAGTTAAGGCAGGCAAGAAGACAAAATCAGGATTTGAGAAAGATAGTATAAATTATCTTGTTGATAAAAAATTGAATGAGTATGCGGCCAAAATGAAAGGTTACGCAAAAGGTAAATAATTTATTTTCATATAGCGAGATAGTTCTTCATAGAAAATGATTATTTCGTTACTCGTGATATTATGCTACGATATTTAATATTTTCCCCGGAATATAAATTATTTTTTTGATATCTTTGCTCTTAAGGTGGCGTCCTATTTTTTCATCTTGGAGCGCCAATTCTTTTATTTTTTCATCAGACGTACTCCTCTCAATTTCAATGTGAGAGCGAACTTTACCGTTGATTTGTATTACAATTGTAATAATCTTATCCTTCAGGTACTTCTTATCATAATCAAGCCAGTCGTGTTCTATTAAACTGCCTTTGCCATCAATAGATGACCACAGTTCATCTGCAAGATGAGGAGCAAACGGTGAAAGCAGATGTATGAGGACATAAATTCCATAGCCGAATACTTCTTTTTTCTGTTTACAGAGATACAGTTCATTCAAAAGTTCCCAGAGAGCTGCAATTGCAGTATTGTATTTGAACGAATCGAGATCGTTTGTGACTTTTGCTATAGTCTGATTGATTTTGATGAACAAATCTTCTTCATCGTTTAAGATCTTTCTTGGTTTGCTTTTTTGGATCAATGATTTGTTGTCTATAACGAGACGGTAGATTCGGTTGACGAATCGCTCAGAACCAGTTACTCCTTCCTTTGTCCATTCGCTTTCCCTCTCTGGAGGTGCAGCAAATACAATTGTCAGACGCGCAACATCAGCTCCGTGTTTTCTTACCACCTCTCCAACTGGGACTAAATTCCCCTTTGATGATGACATTTTTTCTCCATCCTTCAAAAGCATCCCGAGGTTGAAGAGGTTTGTCGCTGGCTCATCGGCAGAGATATAACCAGCATCGTGGAGAACTTTAGTGAAAAACCGAAAATAAATTAGGTGTCCCGTAGCATGTTCACTGGTTCCACCAATATATTGGTCTATTGGAAGCCATGTATCGGCATTTTTCTTTGAACAGAACTCCTTTTCATTTTTTGGATCGAGATATCTCAGAAAATACCATGAAGAACAGACAAATGTATCCATTGTATCCGGATCGCGTTTAGCCACACCGCCACAGTTTGGACATTTTGTGTTTATAAAACTATTCACCGCTGCAAGAGGTGATTTGCCTTTCGGCACATAGTCGGTGATATTCTTAGGTAAGAGGATAGGTAATTCATTTTCAGGTATCGGAATCATACCACATTTATCACAGTAGATTATTGGTATTGGAGCACCCCAGTAGCGTTGGCGTGAAATGAGCCAATCCTTTAATCTGTAATTAATGCTTGGTCCGCCAGATCCTTTTTGGGCAAGAAGATCGGTCACTGCTTTAATACCCTTTACTGATTCCATCCCCGTAAACTGCCCTGAATTTACCATAATTCCTGGATCTTCATAGGCATGAACCATTGATTCCGGATTCAATTCAGTATTTGGAGCTTTGATCACAACTCGTATGGGGATATCATATTTTCGAGCAAACTGAAAATCGCGTTCATCGTGTGCAGGAACTCCCATCACAACACCACCGCCATATTCCAGAAGTACGTAGTCAGCAACATAAATTGGAACTTTTTCATTGTTAATTGGATTGATTGCGTGGTAGCCCGTGAATACACCATCTTTTTCTTTTTCCTTACGCTCTAGTTCGGTTTTTTTGGTTGCCTCTTTAACATACTGTTGCACAACAGATTTCTGTGAGGCATCTCTCATTAGTTCTTCAATTATCGGATGCTCAGGGGCAATTGACATAAAGGTTACGCCATATAGTGTATCTGCCCTTGTCGTAAATACCTTTAGGGTTATATTTTTTTCGGCGATCTTAAATACGATATCACATCCTTCACTTCTACCGATCCAGTTTCTCTGTATTATTTTTATATTATCACGCCAGCCTTCTAGCTTATCTAAGTCATTCAGCAATCGCTCTGCATATTCAGTGATCTTAAAGAACCATTGATTCAATTTTCTTTTTTCAATGAGGGTATTACAGCTTGAGCGATAACACCTACCTTCTATGACCTGTTCATTGGCAAGAACAGTTTGGCATCCAGGACACCAATTTACATATGCTTCTTTCTTGTAAGCCAATCCCCTTTTTTATAACAAGAGGAACATCCATTGAGTCCATTTGTAGTAATCAGGCATACATGAAACAATTTCTCTATCCCAATCGTAGCTTATCCCAAGGAGCTTCAATGATTTATCGGAAACACGGATGTTTTCCATCGTCCATTTTTCTGGGTGCACACTTGCCCGGATTGCTTGATTCTCCGCTGGTAATCCAAAAGCATCCCAACCGAAAGGATGTAATACATCGTAACCTTGTCTAATTTTATAGCGTGCGTGGACGTCACCGATTACATAATTCTTACAGTGGCCCATATGAATATCGCCTGATGGATATGCAAACATCTCAAGTGTATAATATTTGTTTCTCGGATTACTGTTTGTTTTGAATAATTCCTTTTCCTCCCAGTATTTTTGCCATTTTTTTTCAATTTCTGCATGGATGTACTTCATAGATTTTTGTATGTTTGGTGTTTGGTTATGGTACTACGATGTCGGGGTATCGAGTATTTCAGCACCACACTTTTCACAATACCAAGAATCTGGTGAATTCAAATATCCACATTTTGGGCAAGCAACACTCTGTTCTTTAGGTGGTTCCTCCACTTTTTCGGGTTTGGCTTCTTCCTCCGGCACCTCTGGTTTTACTGCTTCCTCTTCGACCAGTAGTTCATCAAGTTTTGTGGCTTCTTCGGGCAATTTTTCTTCTAATATATGTTCTTCTATCTCAATTTTCTCCTCTGGTTCTTTTGGTTCTTCCGGTACTTTTTCTGTTTCTTTCGCAGGTTGCTCTTCTGCCACCACTGGTTCTTTTGCGGGTTCTTTTGGTTCCTCTACAGGTTTTTCTGCTTCTGGACTTTCTTCAGTTCCCTTTTCTGCTACAAAATTCGTCAGCCATTGCTTGCGATCATGGGTTTTTTGAAATTTCGTTTTCACGCCGCTCAGTTTCTCTTTAGTTTCCGCGCTCAACTTATTGTATGATTCTTCGTCGTATTCACCGATTGAGTAGCGCAACTCTATTTCCTCTAGTTCTAATTTTAGGTCCCTTTCTTCTTCGGCAATGCCGTCTTCTTCATTTTTTATATTTTGCAATTCACCTTTAATGAGGTCTACGTGCTGTGTCATTCCTTCTTCAATTTCCTCTAACTTTGCTTCGTACTCTTTTTTTACTTTTTCATATACCTCAATGCTAACTGTCGATTTTTTCTCTTCGATTTTTTCAAGTTTAGCGATAATAGCACTACGCTGTGCCTCAATTTCTTTTATCTCCTGCCACTTATCTTCCATATACGGCTCCTTTCCTGGATAAATTTGTGTTCTTTAGAAAAAAAATCTCCAACATCAGATGTGCAAAATACGAGCTTCTTTTGACTCTCTGGTCAATCTGACTGATTTTGTCCAGAAGATCTATGATAGAGGTATCGTTACTTTTATACCTATCGCTGTTCTTCTGGACATGATAGACTAATCCTCTTGTTAATGCATCTACTATCTCTGCGTATGAACGTAAGTAGGGTCGCAGTTCCTCAAAAAGCTCCACGGTTTCTTTTCCGCCTTTCAGAAATGTGTCCACGATCTGATATTTACTAAAATCGCACAAACCTTTTGCAAGATCTTTCATACCTTCCATATTCAGTGTTTTTGATTCGCAGAGATAGTTTTCAATTTTTTCAAATTCATTTTTTAAACCAGTGATATCATTAGCAAATTCTTCTTCTAGATAGTGGATCATGGAGGGAGAAAGACTGAGCTTATCACGTTGAATTTTCGACATAATCCATTTACGCACGAGTGTTTTGTTTTGCTGAAAAGTAACACAAGTTGCATTTTTAAATAAGCGAGTGATTCTATTGCTTAAACTCCCATACGTTTTTTCTTCCTTCTTGATCCTGTAAGTCATAACAAGACAATTTTGGGATGAGGTGTGGTTTATGGTTTTAGCCAGATTTGCGAGAGTTTTTGCATTTAGCTCCTCTAAGTTCTTCAATATCAAGAGCCTTTTTGCTGACGCAAAAGGAGTAAGGTATAGCTTTGGCATTATGTCTTCGATTTGGGATTCGGATATTGAAAAAGTATCCAGGTCAAAAGATTCGTTTACTTGCAGAGCATTTTTTATTGTATCTATGATGTTATCGATAAGGAGGGGTTCGTCGCCTATGAGTAGATACTGATTGAATATTTCGCCTTTTTTCAATAATTTACGCACTTCATTGTCGTTCATTGTACTATTCTACATATATTATATATTCTGTCAAGTAGTAATGTGGTTGACTCCTCTTCACTTTTTTTTCTTGCGACATTCCTCAATTATTCCCCTCCCTGGATGGGAGGGGATAAAGGGGAGGGTGTATCATCCTGATTCTATACCATAATTTCCGCTCTGCCTCGGTCATATTTTTCCTTAAACACCGGGCACGGTCAGAACGTAACAAGGCTGAAGAGATTGCCTACCACCCCCTCCTTAATCCTCCCCCATTAAGGGGAGGGAACAAAGAAAAGAAACTCCCCCATTAAGGGGGAGGGAATAAAAAAGAGAAACTTTCCCATCAAGAAGGAGGGAACGAAGAAAAAAAATCCCTGCATTAAAGACAGAATATTTTCACGGTAACAACAATCAATTTCCTTTACAACGTTCATTCTATAGAAATAGCGTGTGATTTCAAAACCGTAAGTGAAGAGGAGTCAGGTAATGTGATATAAGGATCGTATTACATATTGGTGCAAAACACTTGTTGGATAAACTCTAGCCCCATAATCCGGCAATTTTAGTTCTGCAGAATTTACACTTATTGCCTTTTAAGTTAATATCTGTGATATTATATCCTTTTCGTCCGATTAATATTTTCCCACAATACGGACAATAGGTATTCTCTTCTTCAATACCAGGAACATTGCCGATATATACATAATGATGTCCTAAATCACGGGCAGTCTCTGCAGCTTTTTTGAGTGTCGAAATTGGCGTCGGTGGCACATTCAACATTTTGTATCGCGGAGAAAATCTTGAAAAATGGATAGGTGTATCATTATCTAATTCATTTTTGACCCACTGACACAGTTCTTTTATCATACTGCTTGAATCATTCTTGGTTGGAATTACGAGATTGGTGATTTCAAGCCAAACGCCTTGTTTTTTCAACGTTATTAGTGTTTCAAGAACAGGTTTTAGTGATCCGCCTGTTATGTCTTGATAGAACTCATCGCTATAACCTTTGAGATCAATATTTGCTCCATCGAGATAAGGAGTTAATTCAAGTAATGGCTCGCGGTTAATAAAACCATTTGAGTGATATATATTGAGCACGCCATTTTTCTTTGCAATCTTCGCTGTTTCGAGCATATATTCAAAAAAAATAGTAGGTTCTGTATATGTATAGGCGATTGTCGGTACATCGTATTTCAACGCCAATTCAACGAGCTTTTCAGGACTTACTTCATAATTGACGGTTTCATCAGGACTTGCTTGGGAGATATCGAAGTTCTGGCAATTCTTACAAGTGAAATTACATCCAGCAGTCGCTATTGACAGTGCGCCCGTTCCCGGAAGAAAGTGGAATAACGGTTTTTTCTCAATTGGATCTATACTAACTGCGCAAGGGTTAGAGTGCACAAGAGTATAATAATCTCCGTTTCTATTTTCTCTCACACGACAAAATCCTCTATTCCCCTTGGTGACAATACAGTTTCTTGGGCAGAGCAGACAATGAACGCGCTGCTTTGATAATTTCTTGTAAAACATTGCTTTCTTAGGTATAGTGAGTCCAAGTCTTCCTTCTTGGGCTTCTGCAAACTTTACTAGCTTGGGTATCAACATTCCTGTGAGTGAAATCAGACCGCATTTTTTTAGAAAATCGCGTCTCGTGATTACCTTTTCAAAGAAAAGATTCATAAATTATTATAGTAAATAATTTTGCTTATGTCAAATATTTTGTTGGCTGACGAAAGAAACATAAAATACCTTTGTCGATTCTAAAAAGCGTTTCATTAATCATGCAGCTTTGGCGATGGAATAAGATAGTAATGGATGCTGCCAGTTGGTTTGTCATATTCAAGATCCAAAGTACTAAACGTATGTCTCTACTTATATATCAATTAGGTTCAATCCAGTTCTTGAATCTTTCTTGCGTCGTAACGCCTTACTGAAGGGTATTATCAGGATCTCTAAAGTTGCAGGAACCGTTGCCTGAAATAGATGACCTCCGAACGCATTAAAATGATCGTCAGTAATAGTCGCGTGACAGTGTATAATTATCTTACGTCGAAATCTCGAAATATTACCAGAGAGACTCGTGAATTCATACTCACCTTCAAAGGCTTTTTTGATATACGTTTTTGTATGGGCATTGAAATATCCCAGCACTAAATTCTGCCCGACACCAAGACCAAAGAAAAACGCTCCACGGATTTCTTCTTTTTTAACCGCATGTTGTAGTGTTGTGATAATTTCTTCGCCCTTTTGGATGCGTATGACGAAGTAATTATCAAGTTTTCTTATTTTCATAAGAATATCCTTAGCAATATTAGTATATAAATTTTTTAGATAAATGCAACCCCGCACCTTTTTTGGCAACAACCGCAAATCATTCCACAACATGTCTGTGCAGAACACAGAAGAAGCTGTATGGCTTATCTTTAGCAACTGGAGAAAAAGGTGCGGGGTTGACTTGGGTACTTTTTACATTATACTAACCAATGGCCAATATTATCAGAAAGGTTGGTCGTGAGGAATTAGAGATACTCTTTCAGATGGCGAGTTCGCTTTCCTCTACGTTGGAACTTTCTGAAATTTTGAATATCATAATCGAGAGCGCGAAAACGTTGCTAAAAGCAGAAGCAAGTTCTCTTCTTTTGTTGGACGATACTGCAAATGAACTCTACTTTGCCAGCGCGACAGGTGATGTATCAGAGCGCTTGAAAGATCTTACCGTACCGCTGGATAAAGGTATTGCCGGTGCTTGTGTTCGCGCGGGAAAACCAAAGATTGTCAATAAAACTTCTGAAAATAGAGAATTTTACCCTCAGATTGATAAAAAAACGGGGTTTGAAACAAAATCTATTATTGCTGCACCGCTTATTATTTCTGGAAAAACGATTGGTGTTATAGAGGTTCTTAACAAAAAAGAGGATCAGACTTGGACTGAAGAAGATACAGATCTTTTAACCGTAATCGCAATGCAGGCAGCGCGGGTTATTCAAAATGCCCGTCTGCACATACAGGTACGCGAGCAGCAGAATTTGTTGCGAAGTGAAATTGATGCACGCTACGAAATAATTTCCGCAAGTGAAGGATTTAGGCGAGTTTTGCAGCATGCTGAAAAGGTTGCGCCAAGTGCCACTTCAGTATTATTGCTTGGCGAAAATGGTACAGGTAAAGAGCTCGTTGCCCGTTATATTCATCGATTGAGTACACGAAAAAATGAATCATTCATTGCAGTAAATTGTGCAGCAATCCCCTCTACTTTGCTGGAAAGTGAACTGTTCGGTCATGAAAAAGGCGCATTCACCGGTGCTACAGGTCTATATAGGGGGAAATTCGAGCTCGCTAACAAGGGGACAATATTCCTCGATGAAATCGGCGATATTCCAGTCGAGACACAGAGCAAACTGCTTCGAGTACTACAGGAGCGCGAATTTGAACGTCTTGGTGGGACAAAGATCATCAAGGTTGATGTACGCGTAATTGCAGCAACAAATCAGAATCTTGATGATAAGATGAAGCAGAAATTATTTCGCGAAGATCTCTATTATAGATTAAATGTATTTCCGATCCAGATTCCTCCTTTAAGAGAACGGAAGAATGATATCCCCTTGCTGGCAGAACATTTTCTTTCAATCTATGCAGGTGAAATGAACAAGCCAGTGAAGCTCATAAGCGATGACGTAATGAAGAGATTATTAGATTATTCCTGGCCTGGAAATGTAAGAGAATTGCAAAATGTTATTGAAAGAGCAGTTGTTCTCGCAAGTAGTGAAGCGATTGATGATGACTGCTTGATGATTCCTTCCGGGACATCAAGAGAGCATGTAACATATGGTGAGTCACTAAGAGACGCGGTTGAAGAGTTTAAGCTAGATTACATAAAAGAGATAATAAGACGATGTGGCGGCAATCAGAGAAAGGCAAGCGAGATTCTCAAAATTCAGCCTTCTTATCTTTCTCGCCTTTTGCACAAAGGCAAAACTACCAATTGATGTAGTAAGATACTCCAGCCCAGATCATTTCGACACCATATTGGGGAGAGAATCTGTGATAGCTATAGGCGCAATCTATCGAGACACTTTTTCCTAAAAAAAGACTGAGTCCTGCAAAACCTACACCCATGAGTTCCGGTGAGGAAGTCTTGATGAATTCTTCGAACTGACCTGCTCTGATTGCATCACTGATGTTGCTTTCATTATAGAGAAGCAATGAACCTTCAAATCCGAAAGAAGGTACTATAGGGAAATTACCCAATCGTGGTTTAATTGTCATTGCAAGTCCAATACCAGCAGCTGATTGTGAAATGGATGGATTGTTAATATATCCAATAGATGGCTCAAGAAAAACATTAGGTAGTGCCTCTGCTTTGATGCTAAACTTTGCACCATAGAACAGTGTTTCGAGCCTTTCAGGTGTGAGGGTTTCGTAGTTTTCAACGTACTGTCCACCACCAGATATTCCAATACCTAGTCTCCCACCAAAGACAAGAGAGGCTATTATTAGTAGAAATGCTATTCTTTTCATAATTCACCTCTATGTCGTTATAATGCAAATTGCGTGCCAATCTAAAGAAAAAATGTCTCGAAATATAATTATTTCAGTGAGGGGCATAAAGCATGGTGTTATACAAAAGTATAACATATAGCACAAAAAGATAATAAATAAAATCGGTCCCTTGCAATTTGCACGAGACAAATCAGTATGGTTTCGATCTCGTGTGTTGAACCTATTTGATGAGTCCGAGCCAGGGGCCAAGCAGGAACTGAATTCTGCCGATCAAGAGGCTGATACGTGCCATGACAGTATAGCCGAAAGAAGCGCCAAATCCAATCATAATAAAGATAACACCAAGTCGTGATATGGGTTTGAGAACCCCCTTGTGCTCTTTTGAAAAGTAAAAGTAGACTAATGTACAAATGACACCTATCAAAATGATGATTGACCAGATACCCTGGACAAAATTCGTAAAACTCTGGGGCGTCACAATTGTTCCTTCAAGTTGCTTCAGGAGGAATGCTTGAAAATGTGCAGGGATTGAGATACCGGCAAACCAACCAATCATAAAACCTATTGGTATGCGTACGAGCCAAGATATTTTTGGAATGAATCGTGTAAAAAACATAAGTCCCAACAACAAGGGAACAATATAGAGCAGATCACCTGCACCTAATGGCTCGAAAAGATTAGGTTTTAAAGCATTATGCCAATAAAACGCTATGTAATAGCCATTTGCAACGCCAACAAATAGATGTTCAGCAAATTTATAAAATGGATTGTCTTTAAATAGAAACGAAAAAATCATGAGTGTTAAAAGTGCAGCAATCCAAATCCAGATATCAGCGGTCATTTTTATCTCCTCTCGAGATATCGATTGCAAAGATCCAAATAAAAAGATGACAGTGATATCTTATGTTCACCATATTCTGCTCTGCTCATCAATATTAATATCTTCTTCCTCATTGCTGTGATTTCTCATTTTTCCGCGCAAAGAAATAACCAATATTGCCAAGAATGATAAAGACAATTATCAAAATGTGCACCATTGATTGAGAATTCATACCAGTCTCTGCCTTTCCAAGTTTTTTTGCATAACCATGTGTTAGAATTAGATTTTCATATTCAGCCGCACCTTTCATTCCTGACATCATACCAGAAAGCTGTCCAGTCTGTATGAAGGGATAGTATTTAGGCGCCATGACAGCGGTCAAACCTGCGCCAATTTTTACTCCATACCGCGATTGCGGATATAGAATCCAATATTCGGGGTAATCAGAGGCAGATAAGATTATGACGATTGCGATATTTTTGTAGTTGTCTACCTTCTGTAATAACGGGAATGAATCAACTGAGGATCGAAAGTAATCTCGAGGGAAAACACCAGATATACTTTCACCCATGTCTATCATTGCAGCAATGAATCCTGATTTCCACCCAAGATACACGTAATCTTCGCCATAAATTAGCGAATCATCGCGGCTCAGCGCATTGCGGTTAATTTCATCCGTTACTGTGGCGATGGCATCGACCGCGAGCCCAGGTGCTTGTACATTGAATGAACCTCCAATAACCGGTATATTTCGTGCAAAGCAGTGCTTTAACAATGCAATGGCCATAGGATGACATTCTGGCATTGTCTGTGGGTCATAATCAAAAGATATGTAAACTGCTTTATCATTAGACGGAATTGATTCAATGAAGTCAAATAGTTGTTTGGTCTGTGGCATGATATTCTGGCGCATCTTAAACCGCGTGAAGAATGGTAAAATGATGCAAATGGTGAGAATCGAATAGATAATTCTTCTGTCGATTTTGGATATTGCTTCATACCACTTCATTCTTTTCCCCCAAGCCATGAACGCTCTATTCCGAGAATAATTTTTAATGCAGTAGCAATTGATCCAAACGCAACACCAAATAGAATGCCTCTTTGAGAAGCCATATTGGGCACACGCATAATCCATTCGGCAAAAGGTGGAAGGTGTGTGCTGATATATTGACCAAATGGCATGAAACCGATCATCACAATGAATGCTGCAGCCAAAAGAAGTGTTGCTTCTAAGCTACGTGCTCTGAATGCGCGGTATGCTGCTGATGACATGAAATAGGCGAGAAGGGCAAACATTGTAGCACCTAATGGTGTAAGGATATGCAAATATATCAATTGATATAATGAATCAGGAGCTACGCCCCAGAATAAACCTATTGCTGACATTGCAAACATACTCGTGAGTGTCACCACACTGTACGGCCACCCCTGTTTTCTCTTTTGAATTTTTTTACTGTGATGTCTGATTAGATTACCTATTGCAAGCACCAGTGCGAAGGCTGCGAGCACTATGTACCATTTATTAATCATGCTGCCGAAATTAAGAGATAAAGGGTGAGGGATAAAATACTGGATAATCATTACTACACCCATTACAAAACAGATTGCCAGAGGTAATCTACGTTTCATTGCATCCTTAAGATGGAGAGCAAATCAATTTGGAGAAAAGCGAGAACTGTAAATCCTAATAGAATGATGAGTGCAATTAACTTTCCATAATCCTGTGCTTTTAGCGCTCCCAATAGTAAAGGCTCTCGAGAAAGATATGCTGAGGCAGCATATACTTCTTCGCCAATGAGTGTGTAATCGCATGCAGCAACAAAAAATGGTAGCTGGAGTACTGAATCGGTCCCTGCAATCTGAATGGCATCAGTTTGTGTGCCGGTTTCTGCAATAATCAGTGATTCTGCCCAGAACCTGCCGATAAAGAAGTTGGTCGCTGGTTTTTCTCGCAGAATAATACCGTTGATTGCAGCAGCAAAGCCAAATTGGGCTTCAGTAAGATACCGCACATAGTCTTCTTTGAATTTCTCTGTTTTGCCTTGGCTGATAAATGCTTCTTTAACGACTTCCTTTGATACAGTATAAACCACTGACCAGCGGTTACAGACGATTAGTGGTGTTTCATACATGGCAGTCTTCTTTGCCACTTCACCCAGAATATTCATTGAGGCGATTGTTGAGGTGTAGTCAATATCACCTAATCCCGGTACGTAGAGGATCGGTTTACCCATCTCAGTAGCTCTTCCGACTGCTTCTTCAACTGCATCAAGACCAGGAATCTTACGAACGAAGAGTTTTGTTCCTTTTCTCGCTTTTGATACGAAAATGCCCAAAAGCGCTGTATAGACGATTACACAAATAAGAACATTCAATTTACCACTATGGAAAATCTGCGGATAGGAATGAACAACATTGCTCGGCTCTGAATTGGCTACTTCACTATTTCTTACTGCAGCAATAACATATGTATATTCACTAGCATCGTTGGTTTCGTCGTCTTCAAAAGAAGATACGCCTGCCACTGTGAATCCAATTCTCTCGTAAATCGTATCATTTGAGGCTTTTCTTAAAATTATGTATTTTTCAATTAATGAATCATCTTTTGAGACTTGCCACTTTATGAAAATGGCTGAACCAGCATCGTTCGGATTATCATTTGCCTGCACATTGGTAGGTGGTGATATTGTAATGAGTAGGAGTATAA
>Ga0209635_10000757_pt1 | contig 23074 bp, 22 predicted proteins | sample DeeMarSWOR230_32_FD_187463 | JGI IMG/M metagenome (GOLD analysis project Ga0209635, IMG submission 187463) | Marine sediment microbial communities from White Oak River estuary, North Carolina - WOR-2-30_32 (SPAdes) (version 2) | ecosystem: Environmental > Aquatic > Marine > Intertidal zone >...
ATCGCACAATGTAACCTAGTGCCCGTCAGCTCTATTCTTCCACCTATATGTAAAGAAAGAAAATGGAGAAAAATCCCAGCCGGAGCCATAACTCACGCCGTAATTGCCCGTATGGATGGAGACGAAGGAACAACCATAGGCGCAGGAATCGCTTGGACATGGGAAGTTAACAGAAAATATGGAATCGTTGCTGAGGCGCATGGGTATATGGACGCACGGGCATTGAAAGAGACGCTTGAATGGAAAACCAAGGAAATGGCAAAAATTCGCGGAATCGAAATCGACAGGATAAATTATCGTATTGAAGTTTTAAGAGTCCCAATGGACAATTACGGTTGTGTCATCGCCACACTTGTTTATCGCCCTTAGACTATCTCTTTTTGAGCTCCTTTTTTCTCCAAACTGCTTTACGGCTAGGTCGTACTTTTTCTGCGCCCCTGCCTGTATGGCGAAGGGCACGCATTTTCTTGCCTGCGCTTGTTAAGCCTCGGAAGACTCTGCCTTTATTGTGGTCTTTACAAATCCAATTGATGCCCTTGTCCGCTTTAATTACTGGATGTTCTGGGTCAACCAAAATTATCTCATACCATTTATAGCGTCCATCTTCCCAAACCCAGTAGGAATTTAGCACTTCCAAGTTTGGAAATTTTCTTGCGGTTCTTTCTTCGGCGATTAGTTGTAAGCTTTTGGCTGGTTTGTATTTCTTTACGCCCATTCGTTTTTGTCTTCTTCCAGCCTTTGGTCTAAGCTTTCTTAAACCGCCTCTTCGGATACGTGTTCTAACAATTATGAAACCTTGTTTTGCTTTGTATCCCAGTTTCCTTGCGCGGTCAAGGCGCGTAGGTTTTTCTATTCTAACTATCGTTGGCTCTCGTCGCCATTCAATGGCTCTTTGCTGCATTAGTTCTTTCACGAATGAGGCTTCAGGTTTTTTCCAAGCCTCTGCAACATGCTTATACATATTCATTGTTCCTCCTTTGTTTGCGGTTCAACCCCGTTTGGGTTACATCCCTACGGATTATTATCCGCCCGCAAATTGCACCTATGAACGATTTGACGGTTAATAAAGCTTTTTCATTAGAAGTTAGTCAGTTTAGTTATTTTTGCTATGATTTCGCAGCTAGCTCTGCCTTTTTCACAAGCAAATAACCTGTTTGCCCCTTCCAAATTTCTTCAATTTTCACTAGTCTAATCTTTTTCTTGAAGAAAGGTGCATTAAGGACAAGTGTTTCGTATTCTCCGCCTTCGCCAACTAGAGAAATTCCATATTTTTTGTTTAGTTGAATTAGCTCGTTAATGGTTTTTGGCTTGATTTGTTTTCCAAGCCATGAGGGGGTGAAGCCATATGCGTAGACTCCAACTATTATTGCTTCAAAATATTGGCTAACAATTTCCTGCAACAATTTTAACGGGGGTTCTTGCCAGAGAGGAGTAATTGATGTCAAGTTTAATTCTTTGCAGATTTTTTCTATTCGTGACTTCTGGTAATCAGAGGCTACCGCGCCAGAGACTATACCCTCAATGTCAAGTTTTTCGAGTAAACGTTTCAAATCTTCAAGTTCAACCTCTTTAACTCCGCTTGTTTCACCCTTCACTAAAGGAAAACCTGCAGCGTTGGCGAATAAATCAACTAAATGAATATTGGGATGATGGAACATCCAACTGTCCTCACGTTTCGGAATCATAGCAACCAAATATGCTATTTCATAGCCGCCTCGTATTGCTCGGTGAAGCGCCAACGCAGAATCTTTTCCACCGCTTATCAACGCTGCGACCCGCAAATTTGCTCCACAACCGACCTTGACCAGTCACTTTTCTGGGTCTTTGTAAGTATTAATATTACGTTGTTAATTTGTTTAAAGGATGAAAATGGAAGAAATACCACATGGTGACCATGCTTTAACATTGTTCTTTAACCCAATTTGGAAAGCTTTTGCTCGTCATTTGATAGGCAACTGCAAAAAGTGTGGGCAGGAGCGGTTGCTTTCAGTTTTCGACGCTCACTCGGGAAGCCAGCGCGTTTCATGTGGAAGTTGTTTGGTTGCTACAATTGCTCTTTTGCCCTTGATACGCCTTTTGTTTCTTTATCTTGGTATAGGCAGCGACACGACAAAACGGTTGCTGAGAGAACCGCTTATCCGCAAGTGCATGCTAAGCGTGGTGAAGGGAATCGTCGATTTCGGAATACAGTTTCCCCAGCCCACAGGTGCGCCCGTGGCTATCGTGTGGAACTTCACCAACAAATGCAACCTCAACTGCTTGCACTGTCATCAAGATTCCTCGCCCACGTCTTCTGGTTCTGAACTAACTACCACTCAAGTCTTTAAAATAATAGACAACATGAGCGATGCGGGAGTAGCCATACTAACCTTCTCGGGAGGAGAGCCACTTTTACGCAAAGACCTTTACGACGCCATCAAAAGAGCCGACGAGCACGGCGTGCTATGCACAATCGCATCCAACGGAACTCTAATTACCCCTCAAGTAGCCAAAAAACTCGCCAAAGCAGGCATAAAACGAGTGGAAATAGGCTTAGACGGCGCACGAGCAGAAACGCACGATTTTCTGAGAAACAAGCCTGGCAGTTTTGAAGCGACGGTTAAGGGAATAAAAAACTGTGCAGAAGTAGGCTTTGACGAGTTAGCCGTCACCATGACTCTGCATTCCAAAAACGTCAACGAACTAGAAGAAACCATAAACTTGGCAGAAAAACTTGGGGCCACAAGATTCTACCTAAATCGGCTCATAGCTGCTGGTCGAGGAACACATGCGATGTATCTCGATGTGTCGCCCAAAGAAAAAATCGAAACTTTGGAAATGTTATACAAGAAATTCTGTAAAAGCCTGACGCACGGTTTTGGTATACAATGCTACGCTCGAGGAATGACATACTACGCTCGCTTGAGTCACGAACGTTCAAAGGGCAAACTTTTTACGGTAAGCGAAGCCTTTTCAGGTCGCGAAAGGATGTTTCAAGAAAAGTTTGGGCTTGAGGTTTCTAAGATTGTGAGAAAGCTTGCAACAGGCTTCGGGGGGTGCTCGGTTGGGTTGACTTATGCAGGGCTTACTGCTTCAGGAGATTTGCTTCCATGCGTTCCAGCACCTATAAAGCTGGGTAACCTTCTCGAACAAAATCTGAGAGAAATCTGGGTAAAAAACGATCTTCTGAATTACATCAGAAACCGAAAGGCATTAAGAGGCTCATGCAAAAAGTGTGCATACAGCGGTCTGTGCGGAGGTTGCAGATATACTGCATACATCGCTGACGGGGACTGGTTGGGGACAGATGTTTCTTGTCCTTTTGGACCGAAAATTGCGAGTGTTTAGCTATGCTTTATCGGATGTTTTCTGAGGATTCCCATAAATATTGGAAATAGTCTCGTGCAAATTTCACCAAACCCACATGATTACTCCAAATCACTAAACTTGGTTTATCCTCCCCGAGTATCAGCAAAGCTTCTTTCCCATCACAGATTACTCCACCACCAAACATGTTATCCCTAAGCCTCACATCAGCAGTAGAAGTTAAATTCCCAAAATCCCATTCTTTCAAGTTACCTGTAGCCATAAACAAAACCTTGACATTCCTCTTGTGCACTTCTTTCAACAAACTTGCAAAAAGACTCGCAAAAGGCTTTGCAAAAACTGGAGCGGCAATCATCACTTCATTTCTAACATTGCCTAACATTTCTTGCAATTTCGCTATAACGTTTAACTCTCCACGAAGAATCCATATATCTGGTTTTTCACGGATTTCTCGTTGCTCGAACAGGGGTTGCAGTTCTGTGGTGATAGTTTTTTCCCAGTTGTGGAGTTTTTCTTCAAATTGTATTTTTGTAATCGCCAAAGCTTCTATGGGTGATTTTGGGAAATACTTGCTTGGGCGACCGTGTTCGACTTCTATCCAGCCTTTCCGTTCCAAAGCATTTAGGGTTTCGTAAATTTTTGAGTAGGGCACATTGGATTGCTCGCTTACTTCACTTGCTGTCAAAACCCCGCTTCGTAGAAGGGCAAGGTAGGTTTCGGTTTCGTATTCCGTTAATGCTAACTCACGTAATACCCGACGCGCTGCATCACTGGTAACCATACGATTCACCTTCTGAAAAGTTTGGAAACTTTATTATACCAAAAACATGGGGACTATAGGATATAAACTTACAACTCGCAGTGGTGAATAAAACGCAAACAATAAAACAAACACAATCAATCTGCCCCGAATGCTTCCAAGTCCTCGACGCCACAATCTTCGAAAAAGACGGAAAAGTGTACATCAACAAAAAATGCCCTGAACACGGCGAATACACGGAACTTTACTGGAGCGACTATGAACAATACCAACGAGCAGAAAAATACCGAAAAGACGGCACAGGCTTGAACAACCCACGCACGAAAACAAAGAAGGGCTGTCCCAATGATTGTGGCATATGCCCAAACCACAAAAGCCACACGGCACTGGCAATAATTGACGTAACAAATCGCTGCAACCTCCGTTGTCCAGTCTGCTTCGCGAATGCAGCCGCAGCTGGCTATGTATACGAGCCTACTAAAGAAGAAATTCGTGAAATGCTGGAAAATTTGAGACAAAACGATCCTGTTCCAGCCACTGCTTTGCAGTTTAGCGGTGGAGAACCGACTATAAGAGAAGACTTGCCTGAACTTGTTAAAATGGCAAAGGACCTAGACTTCCGCCATGTGGAAATCAACACGAACGGAATTATGCTCGCAAAAAGCGCTGATTATTGCAAGACTCTTCTTGATGCTGGTGTAAGTACGGTTTACTTGCAGTTTGACGGTTTAACCTCAGACATTTACAAGTTTACTCGCGGAAAAGATTTGCTCGACGTGAAAATGAGGGCTATTGAAAATTGTCGCAAAGCCGGGCTAGATAGCATAGTTTTGGTGGTTACACTAATTAAAGGCGTGAATGACCACCAAATCGGCGACATAATTCGCTTTGCAGTAGAAAATTTTGATGTAGTAAGGTGCATAAACGTTCAACCAGTCTCAATCTGTGGACGAATTCCAGAGGAAGAAAGAGAAAAAATGCGCATAACCATCCCAGACTTCATGAAACTTTGCGAAGAACAAACAGACGGAAAAGTAAAGGTTTCTGACTTCTATCCTGTGCCAACGGTAGTTCCGATTTCCAAAGGCATCGGAGCGTTAAAACAAAAACGTTATGTGGAATTTACTACGCATCCACACTGCGGCATGGGGACATACCTTTTCGTCGAAAAAGACGAGGTTGTGCCCATCACGCGATATGGCAATGTGGACAAGTTCATAAAAACCATGGAAAAAGTCTACAAAGAAGCATCAAAAGGACATAAAAAGCGTGCAAAACTCCAATTATTCGGCGCTCTTCGTCACATAAAATTCAGCCTTTTAAGAAAGTATATTTGGCCAGTTTTAACAACAGGGACCTACGAAGCTCTTGCTAACTTGCAGAAAAAATCCATCCTACTCTCCTCAATGCACTTTATGGACCCGTACAATTTTGACCTAGAAAGAGTCCAAAGATGCTGCATCCATTATGCAGTGCCTGATGGAAGAATAATACCCTTCTGCACGATGAACTCGATTCACCGAGCCGGTGTCGAGAAAAAACTCGGAGTTCCGCTAAAGGAGTGGCAAAAGAAACATAAAGCCCAAATGGCGACTGTAACCGCCTAATACTTGCAAAAGGGAAAACCTATAAACAGCCCCCTTTCCATCTAAACCTTGAAGGCGACAAAGTTGGGTGGCGGAAAAAAGAAAGTTTCACTGGCAAAAATGGAGAAATCACAAACTAAAAAGAGCGAAAAAAGAAAAGAAGCCAAATCGAGTGGCAGCACGACTGAAAAGAAGACCCCAGACATATTTATGCCCGATACAAAAAGTGGGAAAATAATCGAAGAAGTTAAAAAACTAAAAGTGCTCACGCCCTTCGCCGTGGCTTCGCGTTTCAACTTGCGTCTCAGCATAGCAAAAGATTTCCTTGAAGAACTAGAAAGTAAGGGCATTGTACAACTGGTTTCAAAAAGTAGAAATGTCAGAGTGTATAAACCCCTAGACTAGTGTTTTTACTTAAAAACCTCAAGAGGACAGGCACATGCGTTTTCCTGAAAGAGTTTACACGGTTGATGAAGTAAAAAAGGCAAAAGTGTTTGTTAAAAAGGGCTGGAAACATCGTTTAAGGGTGAAAGGAAGCCCTGAGTTTAAACACAAAGTAAAGGAAGCATTGAAACTTGTTAAAACCGCTGGACATTACGATTTTCTCCGCACCTACATCCGCAACATAGTAGAAATTGAAGGCTTCAGCCAACTTAGAGAAGCAGAAGTAGCCATCTGGGCAAACAATGAAATCCTCTCAGACTCGATTGACGCGGCAAGTTTCCTCATCCAAAAAGCACAACAAATGAAAGATTTTTTAGAAGACAAACCTTACTATGGTGGGCAGGGAGAAATAAGTGCTGTCAACAAACGTCTCGAATTTCTGAAAACGTTAAAAAATAAGAGCAGAAAACACGATGTTAAGAAACGCTGCGAAGAAATTTTGAAAAGCTGGGCTGATAGTACTTTTCTCTAAATCATTTTATTTTTAAACAGTTTTTCAATTGAATTACTGAATCTTTAAAGTCTTTTTCTCCGTTAAGTTGGCATTCTAATTCGAGATTTGAACATAAATTTGCTAGAATAGTTTTCTCCACAGTGTAGGAGCCGGTGCTTAGGAATTGGCGGAGTCCGTCAATGAAAATGTCTATTTTTTTAGGTATATCTTCCTGATTAAGCGCATAGTTGCTTTGCAAGTAGGCGTAGATGGTCAAAGCTGCATTTTCTGTAAAGATTTCTTTAAGCGAATTGTCTATGATTTTAAGAAGCATTTTGTCAAATTCATTTTCTTTTCTCACTTTTGATCTCCCGCATTGGTGCTACATTCATTCTTACGCTTTTCGGTTCATAGAGTTTTACAATTTCTAAACCATTCTCTCCGAAAAATATTTGATCGTTAAAAAGACTTCTCAAGCCAGATACAACTTTTGAATCATGCGCTGTAGGACTAAACAAGAATAAAGCTGTTGTCTTTTTCGTAGATAGCATTTCCAAGGCGTATTGGACAAAATTGTAGGTTTTCTCAAATCCAACAGACAACACTAAAGCAGATAGATTATCAAAAATGATGTTTTGGTTGTTGTGAGAGTATGCTCTTAACGTTTTGTCAAGAGCATCAAGAAGCAAAGAAGTGTTCTTCGCAGGCAACAGCATGTCCTCTCGTGAACTATCTGTCTGAGGGACAGAGACACGCTGCGTCATAAGGAAAAATCTTGTATTTTCTCTTGTAGCTAAGATTGAATGAACTGCGCTTCCCCTTGTAGTAAAAATGGTTATCGGTTCTATGTTCGCTGCTGCTTCCAAAGCGAAATCTTGAATTAAGCTTTCATAGTTAGAAATGGGGCTAAACTCCAATAGTAGAGTTCTGCCAACAAGTTCTTGGTGTTTTAATCCTAATTGTTCTGAAAATCTGTCTAGGTGCTCCAAGAGATCCATGGATTTTGTGGTGAGGAATTTAAACTTCTCAATCACTTCCCGGTCAAGTTTCTCTACATTAACGGCTCTTAACTCTGTTAGGAACGTATCCATTATCTGAGTGTTTGCTTCTCTTAGATAATCTAGATATTTGTCTTCCACTCCTTTAAGAAAACTCAGATCACCCAAGTCAAATAGGTCTCTCTCATTTCTGAAACCCTTCTTTTTGGACTCTTCTTTGAAGTTTTTCCAAAATTCTATTAATTTCTCTTTATTGAAATGCCCATTTGATAAATAAGCTTCCGAGAGACTTAACAAAACTAGAGAACCTTCTTTTTCATGTTTTTCAATGTCAATTCCAAGTTCTTTTAGTTTTAATCGTACAATAGTGCTTTCCTCGTCTGGAAAAGTATACACAACACGGTCAGCACGCTGCAGGCCTTCATGAATGTAGTCTGCAAAAATTTTCATCTTATCGATATTTGAAGTGTAGAAAACTACTAAATGCTCCCCCTCTTGCACTTGAAGAACCTGGTGCGGAGTTTCAAAGAATCCTTCGAGGATTGTTGCTTTTTTAAAGTAGTATGCGATTATTGTGAAAAAAAGCATGTTCAACATGTAACCGATTTCAATCATCTCGAATCCTAAAGAACGCACGTAGCCGTTAAAGAAGATAAGCGAAAAACCAGTTGTCGCCCAACTCGCGCTAAGCCAAGCAAGGGAATCGGATATCAGTTTTTCTTTACAGCGAAGACTAGACAACATGAGTAACCCACATGGATATAGAATGACAAAAACAAGAAAACCAGCGAGTGCATACATAAACCACTCATTATACGCAGGACTGTAGACCATGTTACCCCACATCGTTGCGACAGAGGTTATAGACCAGGGAGCCAACACCCAAGAGATTATCAAAAGAATCACCGCGCAACCTTTGAATAAAAGAGAAATCACATTCAATGCTGAAAATTTTGTTTTTCGAACTATACCTCGTCCTTTCTGATACAATACGAATGATGCATGCTCTACTGAAATAGCAGTAACTAAAATTGCAGTGAGCCCAATGCTAGTGGTATAGTAAAGTCCCCATTCTTCTTGAACCACATAATTTTTCACAAAATCACATAGTATCACGCAAGCAAAAGAAGCAAATGCCACAACAAATAGTATCTGGACTGCTTTAAAATAAGAACCTCTTTGCTCTAAGAAAAATACTATTAGCGCACCGAGAATTGATAGGAAGGAAACATAGAAGATTGCTTCAATCATTAGTTTTCACTTGGACAGCTAAACCATTGAGAAAGGCACGATTTTTAATCCATTTTCACAGATTATGACTTCGTGGTATTGTCGGCTGTGGTTTGTGCCGCGCATTTTTCGTATGAGAAATCTTGTTTTGAGTTCTGCTTGGTGAATGATGTTCTCTAAGGTTAGGACCGAGTCTGATATGAATTCTTCTATTCCGAGCCCTAATGTTTTGGAGCCCGTGGGAACGCTGCAAGTCATGATTGTAGTACAGTTGAGGGTTTTCAGAACTTTATAGAAGATATGCATTAATGTTCTATATTCAAATTTCTCTTGGTTTACATTTAAAAAGGCGGTTAACGAATCTATAACAAGACGCTCTGCATTCAAGTTTTTGATAGTGTTTAATATGAATTCTATGTTTGCATTTAAACCAGCGCCTTTCATTGCTTCTAAACCGATAACTTTTATCAAACCATCTTGTTCAAGTTTTTCGAGGTCAAAACCGAATTTTGCCATATTTCTTTTTAGAGTTTTTTCGTCTTCTTCAAATGTGGCGTACACGCCTTTCTGTTGATATTCCACGGCGCCATTATGAATGAATTCTACGGAGAAAATAGTTTTTCCGCTTCCTGTGTTTCCGGCGAGTAGGATTACGTCTCCTTTTAAGAAGCCTCCTTCAATTAATCCGTCTAATCCTTCAATACCAGATGAGATACGTTCGACAGAAATTTTTTGCTGAGCATCACTAGCGAAATCGTGTTCGGAAACAGACTCTGGGATAACTATCAACCTCCAGTTAGACCATCACTATGCAAAAGGATTTTCATGTTATAATTCATTTATGAAAAAAGAATATTTACTGAAAATCCATCCTCGATGATATAGAGTTCAGAAGTTTTGTTGTAGGTCAGCATAGATTTGAGAGCAACAGGTTGAAGAGAAACTAATCTGATAGTCCATCTGTTCTGCTAACTTTATTGCTTCTTCTGCAGGAAAGGCAATCGCATTTACACCTGCTTTTATTGCTAACTTGTCAGTTTCGATTTTATGCTTGCCTTTTGGTCTCATACAACCTAGTACCAGGGGAGTTTTTGGCATCATTAATCTCGCAGTTAAAATTACCTTCCCTATATCAACCGGTGTTGGCGGCGCGACATTTTCCATTAGTGTACCATGTATTGGCATAAAAGAAATTATGATGACCGCGGACGGTTGATGTTCGCTGATCATTTTTAATGCTTGAAATTCGCCCTTTAACTTCCCATAATGCAACCCCACAAGTACATGTGGAACGAGTGAAATGCCTACCCTGCTTAGATTGGCTAAGGATTGTTCATAGTCGACAGTTCTGGCTTTAAATTGATAAATTTCATGAATAGTATCGTCAGAACCAATTATGTCAATCAACGCAGCGTCAACTTCTGCCTTTTCAAGTCTCTCTGCAGATTCCCTGTTTATGACGCCAGTATGCACGATTATGGTCAAGTCGAGTTCTTTCTTTATCAAAGTAAGCGCATCGGCAAAATTGTCAAGTGGCACTGAACCATCAGATAGACAGCCTCCACTTATGAGACAGCCAACGGCGCCTTTTTTCTTCAACTCTCTACATAATGTCACTAAACGTTGCGGTGTAGTCGCGGAGTACATAGTGTTTAACACCACGCCTCCACAATGTTTGCATTTTAACGCACAAAAATTGCCTGTTACAGAAATTGAAGGAAAAGTTCTCGGTGAGGAACAAAAATAGCTTGTTTTATAATAAACAAAACTGGGCGCATAGAAGCGAATTTTTTTGCCAAAATTTTCCCAACTAATCTTCTGTGCCTTTTTTAAGGCTTCGTTTATCACGTTTTGGTCTGCCATCAAGAGGTCTTCGCAGTTTATCGCAATCCCTTCAGGTGTTTTCTTTTTAACACGCAAAATATAAGGATGTAGGCGAAAAGATTGCATGCCGTCTAATCCACGAATATTAACGAAATCGCAGTTTAGGTCAAGCCTACCAGCCCAATTCGCGCAATTCCTCAAGGGATGAAATTTTATTCAGATTAGCCAATTCTGTCACTTAACAAATATCGCGAACATTTGTTTTCTACGCTAAAGTATACACGTTTGTCTAGGCAGAAGGCAGATCGGGAATTTCATCTGCGAAATACTTTGTGATAATTCGTTTGAATTGACTAACAGTTTTTGATGCAGACTCGAGTGTACGTTTGGTTTTTTCTCTGTCAAACATTGAAGCTTGAGGATTTTGTGTTAGATTGTCTGTTAAAACTCTTCTTTTACAGTTTAAGCAAGCAATAACATTAAGAGTCTTTTCAAACTCGCTTTTTTCATTCTCCTTAAATCTTCGAGACAACATCCTCAATGCTTCTTCCTGACCGGAACCAGAGTCAGGTTTGCCGCCACAACAGTGTATCAAAGCAGGCGCAATATTTTCCACACTTGTAAATACACAACGACAAGCCGCCTTATAATCTCCCATTTTTATGTTTTCTTTAGCAAATTCTAGATTCTTGTCCGCTAATCTAACAAGTCCAACAATTGATTTTCGCCACTCTTCAACCAGAGTCCCTCTTTCTCCTCTCCCAATTCTTATTGATGACAACGGAGAAATTTGCTGGTGGAACCTTTCGCGAATTACTCTTCTTGGCGTAACGTTTCTTGGCCGATGTTCGTTTACATTTCTTCTTGGAAAAATTGGACGTGAATCAAAGGAGGCACCTCCCATAGTCAGCAGTCCCCATGATCCATGGACGTAACTGCTGGTTTCTTCATGTGTAGCGCTACTATTTGCTTGTGTATTATGTCTTCTTTGGTTCACAGGAAACTTACGAAATATTGCAATCACAAAAACAATGCATGTAAGTACGACAACTGTATCCAACATCATTAACACTTCTCCTCTTTATCCTCCAACAACATTAGCAACACCACGATCAGTAGGGACGAATCATTTCCTTGTACTTTTTCCTAACTTCTGAAAACCGGTCAGGCGGTCCATCTTCTAGTTTCTTTGCAGTTCTTATTTTAGTCGCCAACTTGACGTATTTTTCTACTAATTGTCTAAGGAGGTATTCAAAAGCGTATGGATCGTTCTTCTTTGCCTCTTCTAATTGTTCTCTCAAGTGTTGACAATCGTTGGCACCCAGAACGCCAAAATGCCTGCGCATCTCTTCTTCTATGAATTCTTCGAAGTTTTGGTCTTGTACGATTGGATGCCCAAAAGAGGTATGATGTCTCTGTTCCCAGAGAATTCGTTCAACAATAGGAATGACGATATCGCGAATGACAATCCTGCTCAAAGAGCAGTTCCTCCAATTGCTGCTTTGTCTATCTCACTCACGTTTTTCACAATTCGATTATCACTTTCTGCTGTTCGCAGAGTCCCATATGTTCTCATTTTTCAGCCCCTCCATCTAAAAACGTGTTACAATACCCAAGAAAAAGCAGTGTTATATTTAAATCTTACGTAAACAATATAAATAATACAAGCTAAGTGTAACACGGTTAATGATGGAATAAAAATGTCAGAAGTATCTCAAGAACTAAAAGAAATCAAGAAACATCTTGCGGAGATTAACAGAAAAATAGATCAGTTGCTGCAAGTCCAAACTAAATTACCAGAAATAAGAGAATCTGTTCCAAACACGTTGATGTCTTTGCCGGAACATTTGCGAAAGACAGCGTTAGCAATCGCAACAATGGGTCAAGCAACAGCGAAACAGGTCGCAGCCAAAACAGGTAGAACCAGAGCAGCGGAAAGCGATTACCTAAATCAATTGACAAGTCGAGGATTTTTGAAAAAAGAAAGAAGAGGAAGAGAAGTCCACTTTTTAGTATTCGCTATCTATACCATGTGTCCTCAATGTGGCGCTCGTGTCTTAATGACCTTAGACCAATGTCCCGCATGTCAAGCGCCACTTTCGAAAACGTGAAAAACCTTATAGAAAGCAAGTTTGAATATGTTAAAGACATGCATACCGGAAATATCCTATGCAAAACATTTGGAAGAAAAAATCATGGAAACCCCTGGAAGAATAGGTGATATAAAAGCTGTGCAAAAAACATCGGCAGGATACATTCTCGAAAATGGCACGATAATTGAGGATACGTTCGCCGAAATGTTTCCTATGTGGATGGGTCGAGTTTTAGTAACCGCAGATAATGAGAAATGGGCGCTCACCGCTGCCCGCGTTGCAACTGGTTTTGCTTCATCCATTATAATGTCGCCTGCAGAGGCTGGAATTGAAGGCAATCTTTCACCAGACAAAACTCCTGACAAACGTGTTGGCATGTTGATTCAGTTTTATCATCGGACAAGACCAGATTTGAAAGCACAGATGATATTGCGAATAGGACAGTGCATAATGACATGCCCGACCACAGCGGCTTATGATGCATTGCCAGGTGCAAAGCGAAAATTGAAAGTTGGGAGAAGCATCCGGCTGTTCGGTGACGGCTACCAAAGAAGAGACACAATAGCAGAGAGAGTGGTTTGGCGCATTCCAGTGATGGAAGGCGAATTCATTGTTGAAGAAACGTTCGGTGCTGCAAAAGCCATCGCAGGCGGAAACTTCCTAATTATGGCTAAAAACCGTGAAATTGGACTTAGAGCAGCGGAAGAAGCCGTAAATGCGGTTTATGGTAAAGTGGAGGGTGTAATAATGCCGTTTCCAGGTGGCATCTGCAGGTCAGGCTCCAAAGCAGGTTCACAGAAATATAAGTTGGCTGCGTCCACTTTTCATCAATATTGTCCAAGATTAAGAAAGCTTGTGCCAGATTCCAAGGTTCCAGAAGGGGTAAGTTGTGTTTATGAAATCGTCATTAACGGACTAACAATAGAAGCCATAAAGAAAGCGATGGGTGTTGGGATAAGGGCTGCAGTAAAGGTGCCAGGTGTGGTTATGATTTCTGCAGGAAATTACGGCGGCAAACTTGGTCCCTACCAAGCACATTTGAAAGAAGTCTTAGGACTTTAATGCTTTCAACATATTATTTTTTCATAGAATCTTTTTCCAAAAATCATAAATACTAACTCTATAAGAAAAGTTGTAGTAATACTGATAATTAATAATATAGTTATCAGTCGAGCGTAAAAATATTTGAAGGAGGAGAAAAAGTGAAATTTGAAATTAAACACAAACCAGCATACGCGTTGCTTGTAGCGCGTTTAGAACCCGAAGAATCTCTTGTTGCAGAGTCCGGAGCAATGGCTTTCGCGTCATCAAACATCGAGGTCAAAACTAGGTCAAGAGGCGGACTTCTTAGTGGCATAAAAGTCAAACTTCTCGGCGGACAAAGCTTCTGGGTCAACGACTTAATCGCCCATGGAGGTCCAGGAGAAGTGGGACTTGTATCTGCTCCGATTGGCGACATGGAAAGATTGGAGATAAGCAGTAACAATAGTTACATTATTCAGAAACAGGCTTTTGTAGCCTCTACTCCTAGCGTTGTAATAGACACGCAATGGCAAGGTTTCACTAAAGGAATTTTTGGTCAAAGCTTATTCATGCTCAAAGCTAAAGGCCAAGGAGAAGTGTGGATTAATGTTTTCGGCGCCATTGAAAAACGAAGCTTGAAGGCTGGAGAACACTTGATTGTCGACAACTTTCACTTGGTAGCCTTCAACGATACTTGCAAGTACAGTGTGCGCAAAGTCGGCGGAATTAAAGCAACTCTATTCAGCGGCGAAGGTTTAGTAGTTGACATCGAAGGCCCAGGCGATGTACTTTTGCAGACCAAGAACATACGCGAGTTCATAGATTGGCTGTGGCCTCTGATAGAACCGATGGTTAAAGGCGAGATCGCTGCATCGAAAGAAGAAAAGCGCGGTGGATTCAAATTCGGACGGTGACTCTAAAGCTCCACTGTCAAGAGAAGAAACGTTTCTCTGGATGCAATGGTAATTCTAGATGCCAATAGCAGCGGTGGCTCTTGATATAATTTTTAGCATTTTCGCTATAGACGAAAGCTAAAAAACTTGACGTTAGTTTCGGTTAGTAAAACATAAGAATTGAATAGATTACAGAATAGACTCTTGAGAGAAAAATTATGTACAGCTTAGACAAGATTACAAATGATGTGGAGAATTTCAGTAGCGACATAAATAGAGAGTATTATTTAAACGGTGCAGGGCTTAAAGACGACCTAAACATTTCAACTATATACAAAAAATATCAACATTTATTCAACAAGCAACTTATAGCAGAGGTCAAAACTAGGCGAAGACAAGCCTCGGGAGAAGATGAAAGAAAGCTACGATATCTCCAGTCTTTTTTTCTCGAAAATTACTTGGGCATGGCTGTGAAAGAGTTTACCGACAAAGTTGAAACCATGCAAACGAAAGGAATAATAAAACCAGACGGTGAAGAGATACCGTTTCGGTTAGCGCTTGTCAAAATTATAAATGAACCAAACCGCCACAAAAGAGAGAAACTATACCAAGCCAGAAACAAATTCATAGATAAAATTAATGTTCCGCTTTTGGAAAGAATGCAAAAACTTCACGATGTTTCTAGGGAGTTTGGATACGAAAATTACATGAGCCTTTTCAGAGATATCAAAGCTATAGATTTTCAAGTGTTAAAAGACATAATGCAGAACTTCATAAAACAGACAGAGACCATTTACACTAGGCGAATGGATGAAGAATTAGAAGAAAAAGTCGCGGTTGGACTTGCAGAAGCAGAGAAGCACGACGTGAGCTTTTTCTTGAGAGCGAAGGAGTTTGACAAGTATTTCAAAAAGGAGGATATGCTCAAAGTTTTAAGGGGAACGCTTGCGAACATGGGCATCAATTTAGAAGAGCAGAAAAACATACATGTCGATATAGAAGAGAGACCGAAGAAGTCGCCGCGAGCTTTCTGTTCAACAATAAAAACGCCAGAGGATGTCAAGTTGGTTATAATGCCTCAAGGCGGACACGACGATTACGCTGCACTATTCCACGAAGCAGGACACACCGAACATTTCGCATCCGTGAACCCTGACTTGCCAATTGAATATAAATGGCTAGGCGATAACTCGGTGACTGAAACGTATGCTTTTCTGTTTGAATACCTCTTGACGGATCGAAATTGGCTAGAACAGAGTATAAGAATCGACATAGCAGAACAATATCTTCGCTTCCTTGCCTTATACAAACTCTTATACTTGAGAAGCTATGGCGCAAAAATTTCCTACGAAATTAAGCTGCATACAAGCGATTTGTATGGAATGGGTGAGGTTTACAAGGACATATGTGAGAATGTTCTTAAGTATAGGCATCCTACGAATCATTATTTAATTACAGTTGACGACGCCTTTTACTGTGCTCAGTATTTGCAAGCATGGATATTCGAAGCCCAGCTGCACGGTTTCCTTCAAAAAGAGTATGGGGATGAATGGTTTAACAATCCTAAAGCAGGAAAATATTTGTTGGACATGTGGGCGAATGGACAAAAATATAATGTTGGTGAATTGGCTAAGACGCTTGGATATTCAGGCTTGAACATTCAGCCACTTACTGAATCAATAATGAAGCGGCTACGCTAAGACTTTACAGATTGATATTATAAGCCAGCATCATAATCTTCAATGCAAAGAGTCTGTCGAACTAGTATAAAAAAGGGAAAAGAGAGAGTGGATGTTGGAGTTTAAGGGTCCTTTAGCCAGTTAAGGCCGATTTGTGTGCCATCTGAGATGTCGATTATGCCGTCGCCGGTTATGTCCACGTTTGCTGGCGCTGGTGGCGAAAGTTGCATCCAGTACAAGCCTACCAGAGTACCGTCTGAAATGTCGACATAGAAGTCACCGTTAATATCGCCTGGAATAGTGACTTTTACATAGCCATTCGTGAAGTTGTTGTTATTGATGTTCACCTCGCCCGGAACTTGTGTGGCGTTGACGCTTATTCTATAGACTCCTTTGAACACAAAGCCTGTGGTGTCCCAAGTGAAAGTCAAGTCTGCAGATCCGCCGCTTGGTAAGAAGACGACTTTTGTTTCGATTAATGTCTTGTTGGCGTACGCTGTTACGTCGAAAGTTTCATCATAATCGCCGAAATTTTCTACTGTCGCGTAGATTCTGTTCTCGTATCCTTGACCTACAACCGTCTTGTAGAGCGTGACACCAGTTACAGCCACGTCATGATTTCCATATTGCACATTGATGAAGCCGGTTATCCAGAGCCTTTCGAAACAATAATACTGAAGCATCACTGGTTCATTGAATGTCCATGCCCATGATTCTCCGGGGAGGATTGGGTCTGAGAGGAGATAAGTTGAATGGTCGCTAGTGTTTACGAACCATAGCGTGTATATTAGTGGGTCGTTGTTGAGCCATTGAACCGTGTCACCGACGCCGATGTCTAGAGTTTGGGGGTTGAAAGCTAAATCGAATATAATAACATCATGCGTTGCCATGATATTCATTTGATTTGACAGTGAAGTTGCTATTGCCAAGGTCAGGGCCAATGCTAGAACGGTTGTAGATAATGCTTTCTGGAATGGTCGTTTCATGATCGAGTCCTCCTTTTAGGAGTGGCTGCGTGTTCGTTGTTTATGGGTCGTATGGGAAGTAGGTTGACCACCAATACCAGTGTCTCCAGTACACCCAGTGCCACCACCAACCCCACCAAGGCCGCCACCAAACCCAGTTTATTGGCGCAGGCCAAGGTAGACCGAGGAAGTAGCTTTTTGTGAGAGTTCGCCACCACCAGTATGGACCCCAGAACCAGTTCGGATGGTTGTGACTGTCGTGCCACCAGTAGGGCCACCTGATTATTCTTCCGATTGGGTTCCAAGCCCACCAGTAGAAGTCTATGAAGAAGTATGGTTCGGCGTTGTAGATGATGTACGGGTCTACTTCTGGGATCTGTTCCGGAGGCAATACGTTTGTAACAAAGCCCATAGCCATGCTGGTTCCATCGGACATTTCTGCCGATAGCATGCAGGCGCGTGTGCCGTCTTCTAAGGTGTTGCTGGACCACCAAGACGTCACAGTTCCGTCAAATTCTCCGTATTCTCCTCCCACGTCAAATTTTCCGTGAATCTCGTAGGCGACTCCGGTGGCGGGATCGTCGAAGAGGTATCCTTTAGCTTCAAGATGTGTGCGCACCTCCAAGTAGCCTTCGGGTGAGCCTGGTGGAACAAAGGGTATATCCACGAGGGCGTAGTTGTATGGCCACTCGACAAGATGCTGCAACTTGATTGGCTCCCAATATGCGAACTGGATAATTGTGCCGTCTGCTGTCGTGGTGGGAATCAAGAAACCTTGGGGGTCGTAATACCACGCACTGGTTATCGTTAGAAGGCTCTGGGCTGCTCCTGTACAGTGGAATGTGACTACTGCGAGGGTTCCGTCGCCGCTGGTTCCGGTCGGGTCTCCTGATTGAACGTCAAAGTAAATCTTTCCGTTGGGGTCGTCTATTATTTTGGTAAGGACTATTGGTGAGGGAAGGAAGCCGCCGGGAACTATGTCGACTGCGTCAACTGAAGCAGTATCGTAGCTCAATGTCAGCTGGTACATCCACAGGTTAGTGACGCCTTGGACATTCACGTTCCTAGTGAATGGGGTGCAAATTGGCACTGTGATTGTTGGGGGGTCAATGTACGTGTGAGCCGTTGGATAATTTTGGCCAATGTTACCATCATGTGGAATTATGGGAACTGGTATTGCCTGCCAGTCCCAGAAGAGCGAGGCGGGATCAATGTTTATCGGCGTGGTTCCTATGCCTACACAAACGAATTCAATGGTCACCAGCGGATTAGGAAGGGCTAGCCAAATTCCGTTTGGTGGCGTGTCCATTAGAGACACTGTGCCGATGTTGTTGTCAATAAGGAATGATAAGAATGGATAATCTCCGACGGGGATTGCCGGACCTTCATACACCGCAAGGGCGTTAATCAGAGCGGGGTCGTAGTATACCAAGATTTCGAAACCATCGAGGGGTTCGGGTTCCAAATAGTCAGCGAATATGTCCACATCGAACATGCCGCCAAGGATTACTTCTTGATTAGGTGGCTGAACATAAACATCTACTGGAGGTTGGGCAGAGGCTCTAAAGTTCAATCCGACGAACAGCCAAGTAATCATAATTACTGTTAGCAACGATGCAATTCCGACTTTCTTGTTCAGTATTTTCACTCGCATTCCTCCTTATAGTTGGAAATTTATGTCATTGCGCCACACACTCGGCGCTCAGAAGGGAAACAGAATGAGTCTCCAGAAGTCTCTAAAGAAGAAACGATGTAACATGTGCGCAGTCTCCCTTCATCAAGAATGTTTGCGTCAAACTTGACTTAAGGTTTACGGTAAGAATTTTCTATAATAAAGTAAAACAAAAACTTGCTAAACAACTAGCCTTTTGTCAACAAAATCCAACTGAGACTTTCATTATGCAAGCTTAATGTACTCCTCGCCCTTTCCTTCGGGTGAACCAACCAGCACGCGATAATATTCTTTTCCATTTCTATTGTCAACTACATGCTCCAGTTTACCCTTCACAACAACGGGCTCTCCTTTTTCTGCTAAACTATCATAAAGACTTTCGTAACTAACTACTTCCAAAATGCCCAAACCTTCCCGCGCTCCTTCAATCACTTCAACATCACGAACCTTGTACACACATGGCAAGAACAGATTTTCTTTAGCATCAGCAACCACAGCGCGTATAGCTACTTGAGAAAGAGGATAGAAAGTTTTGTCCCCATATTTCTCAGTTAACTCACTCTCAAGCTTGACAGGATGAATTGAAAACAGTGCACCTTCGAACAATCCAATGTTCCATTTGCGTTGGTAAATGCGCTTCGCGTCTTCAAAGCTTAGCAGTGAACGTTGCGCTTTTTTTCTGCACCATTCGTTCAGTATAAAGCCTTCGAAGCGTTTTGTTGGAGAGTCCGGCTCTAAAACTGTTTGCGTTAAGGTTTTCTTCAACTTAAGGCTATTTTGTTGCCCATAGATTGTGAGGTCGATGTCGGAGAATTTCGGGTCGTGAATATTGAGGAGGATTGAGCCTGTTACGCCGAAATTGCTTTTTGGGATTTTGCTTTTTTCGGAAAGGAAGATTACGAATTTAGCGAGTTTTTCTTGTAGCAGGTCTTTTTTTGTGGTTCGTAAAATTTGGGCGAGTTCTTCTTCCGGCTTGTAATGCTGAACAATGTGATTGTGTGGCACTGCAGTCATGGTTATGTTGTAAATTTCAGAGGAGAACAAGTATTGCGGGTGTTTAGTTTGCAGTAGGTTGAAGGTTTCGAGAAGACTAGGAATCGTGTATGACTGCATTACCCGCCTATAATGTGTGTTTGTGTCTTTCCATTTGCCAGTTTTTGCAGGAACATACTTTAGATACGAAATTACACGGTCTTGAGGGTGATAGGGACCGACCACGCAGAAGAAGAAGCCTTCTTTGGTGCGAATGAAGTCGCGGTCTCTGAAGCCACGGCGTGTTTGGTTTTGCATAGGGTTTAACCTTTTAGCCACGTATAACATATTAGCATTAGAGGAGAGACGCTTTGAGTAGGCGGATTCCACGGGATGGCGACACTTTCATCACAAAAGACAATTTCATCTTTTATGTGTTTGGGTACGAACATCCGAAAGACCGTGTCATCGCTTTTCTAAAATATATTCCAGCAAATTACAAGGCGCTTTTCAAGATTAAACTCCTTAAGAAAACGTGGAAAAAGAGAAAGCTGGAATTGGTTAGGGCAGAAAAGCTTTACACTGCAAAGAATTACAGCGCTTTTTTGGATGCGTTCAAGAAAAAGTTTCCAGATTATGTTTATCATTGCCCTTTTCGCGGAAAAGACGTGATAAGTGTTCCGTTAAAGAGCGTTAAGAAGGTTTATGTGCCGAGCGAATGTCTTCAAGCGCTTCTCAGAAAGAAAAGAAAGAGTAGGCTAGAGAAACTTGCGGTTAAGCTTTTAACACTTCTTTCAAAAAAATCCAAGGTGCCGCTTGAAAATTTCGGGTTACATGGTTCTCTGGCTTTGAGTATGCATACAGCAGAGTCGGACATTGATTTTGTGGTTTACGGTGCAAAGAATTTTCGGAAAGTAGAGAAGACTGTAGAGCGTCTTGTGAAGAAAAATGTGTTGGAGTACGTGTTTACTAAACGATTAGACATGGTGCGACGGTATCGTGGCAGGTTCAAGGACAAGCTGTTTGTTTTTAATGCAGTCAGGAAGCATGAAGAGGTTAAAATCAAGTATGGCAGGTTTAAATACTTTCCAGTTAAGCCTATAAAGTTTTATTGCGAAGTGAAAAATGACACAGAGGCAATGTTTCGTCCAGCCATTTACGGCGTAAAAAATTATGTGCCAATAAACAGAGAGTCAATTTTGACGGAAAACATGGTCCCAGACAAAGTGAATTCTATGATTGGATATTACCGGAATGTTGCAAAGAAGGGCGAAAGGATACGTGTTTCTGGAATGTTAGAACGTGTGGAGCATGCAAAAACGGGAAAGATAAGCTTTCAGGTAGTCGTGGGCACAGCAACAAATGAAGATGAATACATCTGGCCACTTTAGCAGCCTATGAATAGAGAACTAACTCCGCTTTTCATATTTGCTGTATATTTGGAGCCTTATTGGAACATATAGTGAACGAGGTATAGAGAGGCGTACGCACACAAAGAAAAGTTATGCCTTAATCCCTTTCTCTTCTTTCTTTGTTGCCTCTTTTAGGCTTGCCGCAGCATCTTCTGGTGTTACTGTGTTTATGTATATTCCTGTGCTTTTCTCGAAACCCGCCCAAATCGCCAACTTCGGATAAATCTCAATGTGCCAATGATAAAACTCCACTGCTTCTCTTTTAGGCACAATATGCAAACCATAATTATACGGCGGATCGTCCAACAAAGTCTTCAAGGCACCCAAACACACTCTAAACGCTACAGCCAAATCTAGCCGCTCACGCCTACCTGTATCCAAAAGCGAAGCTTGATGCTTTTTAGGCAAAATCCAAAACTCCAAAGGATTCACACTCGCCCAAGGCGCAAACACAACAAAGCTTCCATTCTCCCAAATAAACCGCTCACTCCGCCGCTCCTTCTTCAATATGTTGCATAATGCACATTCACCATGATTCTTCCAAAACCTTTTACTTGCATCCATCTCCTCGCGTACAATCTGTGGCACAAAAGGCGTCGCAATCACTTGGCTATGTGCATGCGACAAGGAAGCGCCAGCCTCTGCACCATGATTACGAAAAATAGAAACATGCCTCACATAGGGCTTAGCCAACAAAAACTCCAATCTATCAACATAGGCATCCACAACCAACCCCAACTGTCTAACACTAGCAACGCCAGGATGCTCATCATGCCGTGGCGACTCGACAATAACATCATGATGCCCAACAGCCTCACCCAAAAACGCATTCTTTTTCTCTGTCCCCTTCTTTTCGCTCTCAGGCGGCGTAAAGGCAGGAAACAAATTAGGAAACACCCTAATCAACCAATCCTTATGCCTAAATCCATCTGCATCCTGCTCTTTCCTTATCTTTCCTCCTTTACTACGCAAATAAACCAATTCAGCAGCAGGTGTCATACTCTCATTACTAGGACAAAACGGGCATGCACCTGTCTTTGCTGGTTCATGTTTCCTCACAAAATCCGTCGGTCGCCGCTTTCGCTGAGTAGCAATAACAACCCATCTATCCAACAAGTAATCCTTACGCATCTCATTCAAAACCATAACTTACACCCTAATTGCCTCACTTTTACTACAAGAACACTTATATCTTCTCGCATACGAAAATCCACACGGGAGCGGCAAGAACATGAAATTATTTGTCACAAACGCATATTTACTCCAAAAAGCTAAACAAGAAAAATACGCAATTGGCGCCTTCAACGCAAATAATATGGAAATTGTACAAGCTATAATCGAAACAGCCGAAGAAGAAAAAGCTCCAGTAATACTTCAAGCAAGCCAAGGCGCCATCCAATACGCGGGCGTCGACTACATCGCAGCCATGGTACGCGTAGCAGCAGAAAAAGCCACCGTGCCCGTTTCGCTGCATCTGGACCACGGCTTAAGTTTCGAGCAGAACGTGGAATGCATCCGCGCAGGCTTCTCTTCGGTAATGTTCGACGGGTCTAAACTGCCTCTGCAGGAAAACATGGCCATAGCCAAACGCGTCTGCGAAGTCGCCCATATCGTAGGTGTTTCAGTTGAAGGCGAACTCGGCCAAATCCCAAAAGCAGGCGAAAACGTCACCAGAGAACAACTCGAGAAACTAATGGCAAACCCACAAGAGGCAAAAATATTCGTAGAAAAAACAGGCGTCGACGCACTCGCAATCGCGGTAGGCAACGTTCATGGCATGAAAA
>Ga0209635_10000761_pt1 | contig 23036 bp, 26 predicted proteins | sample DeeMarSWOR230_32_FD_187463 | JGI IMG/M metagenome (GOLD analysis project Ga0209635, IMG submission 187463) | Marine sediment microbial communities from White Oak River estuary, North Carolina - WOR-2-30_32 (SPAdes) (version 2) | ecosystem: Environmental > Aquatic > Marine > Intertidal zone >...
TGCCTTTGAAAGATTTATATTTGAGATAATCTTTCTTAGACTAACCCTCCTATTGTTTTTTGTTTTGTGCATCAAACAAAACAAAACATGGGAGGGTAAATTAATTTTTCAACAGCCTAATATTAAAAAAAATACAAGTTATTTTCTTAAGACTTTTATTAAAAATTATCTTACAAAACATATATGCAATTATTTTACTTTTTTAACTTATTTATCAAAAATTTTGGTGCTAAAAATTTGCTTTTTTTGAATTTTTTAATGAATGTATAAAAAACAATACTGAAATAAAATATCTAATGTAATATTTGCAATTTCTCATTCTAAAAAGATCATTTTTTTATAAATAGATAATAAAGATGGTTTAAGAATATTTTACAATTAATGATGAAATAATTGAATAAAGAAGGAAATGGGCTCGTTGAGATTCGAACTCAAGACCTCCGCCGTGTCAAGGCGACGTCATAACCAACTAGACCACGAGCCCGTATAAGGAGGGAAATATTCTCTTTATTTTTGTATTTTTCTATACTTCCTGACAACGTCCTATATCGTTAAAAATCTGCAAGTTTTGGGTATCATCATATACTATTGTAAATCGTATTTTTAGGGCGGTAAATTAGACGTTCGAAATCTTATTTATGCATAAAACAAGTATTAACACGATTTATGTTAATAGACTATTGATTCAGAGTAACCCTCCCCCCCCACGCAATAAATTGCATGGCTTCCCCAAACAAGGGGGGAAAACGCTTATCGGTGTTTTTACGTTCACGTTTCCATGCGATTCATACAGGACCTAAAGGTCTTGTTTTTCTCGCTTGGATTTCATAATTTTATATTATTTTCTTAAAATTCTTAAACTCTATCAAATCTAATCTAAGTTTTACATCAATACAATGACCATATTCCTTAATTGCATTTATTAAAACCCAACTTAGTAAGATAAATAGGAAAATTTAAACTATGAATATACTACTATATTATATTACCATACTTTGGGATATAAATGTCAAATTATGACGTTACAGATAATGCAGTTATAGATGCTGATGTATCAATTGTTTTTAAGGCTATGTTAGACGTGAACAACTATTCCAAATGGTGGATGCCACATGTGGAGGAAAAAATAAGAGGAGGGGAAAAAGTCCTTAGAAAGGAATCAGTAGTCGATATTAAGGTACATCGTATTGGAACCCTAGCCTTTGCAGGTAAAATCGTAGACATCATAGATAATAAAAGCATTAAATTAGAATACTTTGAAGGAGATTTTCTTGGTCCATGTGAATACATCTTCGAACCCATAAACGGTAAAACAAGGATTAAGTTTAGATGGAAAGTAGGATTAAACAGATTCTCACTCAGAATGCTTTCAATATTTGCTCCAAAAGCAATCCCAAGAGGTCACTCGGAAGTAATGAAGTTGGGTTTTAAAGGACTGAATGATTATTTGACTCAAAAGAAATAAAAAAAAAGAAGGATTTTAGTTAGCCCGTAAAAAATATCGCGGAGATTATTATCGATTTTCTCGTAGAAAAAATGCGAGAAAATGATGAAGTCATAACCAACTAGACCACGAGTCCAATTGATAATCATGCAATAGCATTATTCTTTTTGTAATTTGCTACAAAATTTTATAGAAAATAGATTTGAATATACGTCAGTATATTCACCTACTAAAAATGTAAATAAAGAATCATTATATTACTACTATTAATTAAAAAAAAGGGAAGGGATGTATTTGAAAAGAAACCATCTATTTAACCACGAATTACACACCTTTTTAATTAAAAATGTAAATAAAGAAGAATTAGATGATTCTACTTTTGGTTTATGGAAATTAGAGTTGCAAAAGGAATTACCTATGTTTTGGGAATCTATGGAAGAACCAATAAAACCCAGAAATAGGTTTTCGCACTCTTCTTAATTTTTTTACATTTGTTATTTAAAAAATTGAAAAATCACCAGTTAAAAATATTATATATACCAGATGCTATACTTTTTTTATGGATTATAAAACTCCAAAATTAACAACTGATGGTGCAATAATAAAGGATGGGAAAATTCTTCTTATCAGAAGGAAAAACGAACCTTTTAAAGGAAAATGGGCATTACCTGGCGGTTTTGTGGAATACGGCGAAAAAGTCGAAGATGCTGTTATTAGAGAGGTAAAAGAAGAAACAGGTCTTATAACAAAGATAAAAGAAATTTTTGGAATTTATTCTGATCCTAATCGAGACCCTAGAGGGCATACTGTTACAATTGTTTTTTTATTAAATATTATTACTGGTAAATTAAATGCCGAGGATGATGCTGATAGTGTTAACTTTTTTAATTTAAACAAATTACCCGATTTATCATTTGATCATAAAATAATTATTGAGGATATTAAAAGGAGGATGAAAAATAATGTTTTGCCCAAAATGTAAATCTTTAATGTATCCTAAAGATAAAATTTTAAAATGTAAAAAATGCGGTTATGAGGAAAAAAAGTCAGGGAAAAATGTTGTTGTTACTAAACAAAAGAAAAAAGAAATAACTCTAATAGAAGATAAGGAAATTACTAATGTTCTTCCAAAAATAAGAATTAGATGTTCTAGGTGTAATAATAACGAAGCTTTTTGGATTTTACGGCAGATGAGAGGTAGTGACGAGCCTGAAACCAGATTTTATACCTGTACAAAATGTGGTTATAAGTGGAGAGAAGAATAATAAGATTTATATATACATAAATTAATAATAATTTACCAAAATAAATATTAAGTTTGGTGATTATTAATGGAAATTACATCAAAGAAATTAGTAGTTATATTCATATGTTTAACATTTTTGTTACCAAGTATTACTGTTTCTGCTGAAAATTTAAAATGTTTCAAATCAATAGAAGAATCTAATTTAAAGGGTACTTCTTGTCTAAAAAAAACTTGTACTATTTACAGATTTGGTCAAGATGGAACTATTACACCTATTCAAGTTGACATAGATATAAATGAAAATCAAGATATTGGTGAATTAATTGCTAATAAATGTGAAGAACTTTTTGAAAAAGACATAGAGATGCAAAAACTCATAGAAATCGAATTGGAAAATTTAACATTTGGATTTCTTTGTAAATTAAAATCCCATGGCAGGGGGTTTCATTATAAATCCATGTTATTAGAAAAAATAATGACTAGGATTGTTCTTTTTAGACTAGGTCTACCTCGTATTACAACAATTTTACACACACCTCTTATTTTATGTAGATATGCAAAAGATACTTCTGCAAAAACAACGATAACTAAACTAATTGGAAATAATGATACTACAAATAAAACCATGATTATTGAGGGTAATCATACAGTACTTGCTCAAAATTTTATTGGTTATACAACCTGGATTGGACGATTTTCAAAATCAATTTTTGATATAGCACCAAGAGCTTTTGCAGGAATTGCGAGATTTGCAATCTGCATAAAACTAACTTAATTAAAAACCGTCATCGTTATAAATACAAAACATATTTATTACAGCAAACACTTTATCTCTAATTATAAAATAGGGGAGGAAAAACATGTTTAATGCGAAAGTAAAATCAGATGTACTAAAAGGAATAATAGATGTAACATCTCCACTAGTAAATGAAGTAAAATTTAATATTACACAAAAAGGAATTTCTTTAAGAGCTGTTGATCCTGCTCATGTAGCAATGGTGGATTTGCAAATAAATGATAAGGCATTTGAAGAATACAAAGCAGATGATATGGAACTTGGAGTGGACATGGACAAGCTTGGCAGTATTATGAGGCTGGCAAGTTCAGGTGATATAGTGTCTATTGAATATGATGAAGAATCAAACAAATTAATTGTTAAAATAGGTAATTTAGTTCGTAAAATGGGCCTTATTGATACAGCTGGAATGCCTGATCCGAAAATGCCGAACCTTAATCTCCCAGCAAAAGTTGTTTTAAAAGCATCAGAGCTTACTCAAGGAGTACGAGCATCTGAAGCAGTTTCAGATCATCTAGCATTAACTGTAAATAAAGAAAATTTTGAATTATTTGCAGAGGGTGATACAGATACAGTTAATCTAAAACTACCCAAGGATTTGCTAATAGAACTAAATACTAATTCTAAATGTAAAAGCCTATTTTCGATTGATTATTTCAGTAACATGATAAAACCTGTAAAAGGTGAAGATCCTATAACAATAATGATTGGAAATGATAATCCAATAAAAGTAGAATTTGACATAGCAGAAAACAAAGGTCATGTTACATATTTACTAGCACCTCGAATAGAATCTGAATAAAAAAAATTGAGGTGTGTTTTATAGTTAAAGAAAACAGGCGTCGTAGATATATCTATTTTATTGTTGAACCATTAAATAAACAAATTAATATTGAAAAATCTGAAATGTATAATGAAATAAAACAACAATGCAAGAATATTTTTAATGAAAATTGCGAAAGTATGGGTATACGTTTAATGAGTTTTAATGGAAAAAAAGGAATATTAAAATGCACTCATACGGAAAAAGAAAATACAATTAAGCTATTAAATTCAATAAAAAAGATTTCTTTAAATGAAATAAATATTAAAACAATTGGTACCTCAGGAACAATAAAAACCTTGATTAAAAAATACATAAACGAAAATATCAATTAGTAGATACAAATAAAAAATCATTATCAAGAAAATTTTTATGCAAGTAATTATGCACTTATATATGCATTTGAGCAAGCATATTATCGATAGTTTATTAAAACAGTTAATTATATCAACTAATGAGTAGTGGAAGGGATGCAAAGTGAACATAGTACAGTTACTTCTCCAGATACTCTTAGACCTCTTGTTATAAGGTCTTTAAGGAGAAGCAACGTCAGAAAAAAAATAGCAGATTATCTTTTCGAAATCAGTCCCAGTGGCAGTTACACTTCTGATATAGCATATAATATTAAAACAACTCCAACAAATGTAATTGGAGCAATTCGTGGAATGAGTTCAAGATATAAAAATGAGGAATCTCTTTTAAACCTAAACATTGTTGAACAAGTTGATAGTGGAAGAAATGTAAAAATTTATAGACTAACAGAATTTGGAAAAGAAATAATGCAATTAATGCAGGATAGAAGTTAAAATCTATCTGTATTTATTTTTTAAATCATAAATATCATATTTTATTTGATTAATTACGGATTTAACTGATAATATAGTTTATAAACTAGTCATTTATTCCAAATTTAAGAAGGTGTAACATTTATGACTACATATTGTGAAATTTGTGGTGAGGAATTATCCCCAGAAGAAGAGGATGAAGGAATCTGCGAGAATTGTAAAACTTCGAAAAAAAACCAAATAAAAGATGAAGAAGATGAAGATTACGTAGATCCAGGTATAACTTAATTAGTTAGATTTTTAAATCTTCTTTGCAAATCTTACAATATGATATATTTTTTTTAATAGTTGCTATTTCTAGATTATCTTTTTTTATTTTTTTATTAAATGATTTTTGAATAGCTTTAATAGTTAACTCAATTGCTTCGTCATGATTTATTTCAGGTGTATAATACTTATCAAAATATTTTGATATTTTATCGCTTTTTTTTCCTTCACAGATTGCTTTATATTCTATATAGGTGCCTGATGGATCAGTTGAAAAAAGGTGGATTCCTGTTGGATCGAATCCTGCAATGAAAAGAACGACACCAAAAGGTCTAACTCCAGTAAAAGTAGTAAATAGTTGTTTATATTCACATATACTTCTTACAATATTCTTTACAGTTATTGGTTCATCATACCAAATCTTATGTATTTGAGCTTCTTCCTGAGCATATTCAATTAGATGTCTAGCATCAGCAGATAAACCAATAAAAGCACAACCAATACAATCATCAATTTTAGTGATTTTTTCCATTGAATCTATTTCAATAAGTTTTGAAAACATGCTCTTGTACGCTACTAATAAAACTCCATTTTTAAATTTTAAACCAACTGTTGTATCTCCTTTTTTAACTGTTTCACGAGCATATTCAACTTGAAAAAGACGACCATCTGGTGAAAAGATTGTACTATCCTCATCATACATAAATGTTGACGGTTCCATGATTTTTCCAGCTTATATTTGTTAAGTAAAATTTAACACTTAATAATTTCAGCCAGAATACAATATTTATCATAAATACTTTGTTAATAAAAAATAATTAAAGATTTTATACTAAAAAATAAAAAATAATAGGATCCAACCTATAATTTATTTTAAAAAAATATAGAAATAAGATATAAGATAATGTTTTATTTAAGTTTGAATTTAAACTGGTTTGTTTTTGGTTTGGTTCCTTCAACTTTATTTTCTCTAGCAAGCCATCCAAGTGCAGAATATGCATCTCTTGTATCTATTTGGGTTATCTTAGAAATTGATGATATATCAATTTCTTTTTGTGTATTAAGTGTATTCCAAACTTTACCTGCATTTAATCCAATTTTCCCAGTTAAATTTGTTTGTCCTAATCTGTATAAATTTCCATCTTTGTATATTTTATTTTCTCTAGCAAGCCATCCAACTGCTGCGTATAATTCATTTTCGCTGAGTTTTGTGTTTCTAATTAATGAATTTTCATTAAGGGGGCCCTTTCTATTAAGTGCAACCCAAACTTTTCCTGCGTTTCGACCAAATTTTTCATTTAAAGTAGGCATATAATCCACCCTCAAAAGTAGGATATATATTTTGGGTTATTATAGCTTACTATTTATTATGAACTAATTTTTTTTATAATATTTTTGCGATTCCGATATTTATATATAATACTTTTTCGCTAAAGAATATTTTGTTAGTGTCTTTACAATGTGTACAGAACAAAAGAAAGTAAATAATTCTTCTAGTGATGAAAAATCCGATTTAAATGATAAGAATAATAAGATTGACAATTCTGTTTCTAATGATAAAAAAATCACCGATGAAGAAAATTTTTTATCTCTTTTAGATGGCGCAAGTTCTCAATTTCCATTAATAGCTCCTGAACTTGACTTACAGAGATTGGTTGCTGCTGATAAAAACAGAAAGTTAGGACAACGTCTAGAGGCATTTGAGGATATTATTGATTCAGAAATTGGTGATACTAATTTAAATCGTGCACGGAATATTGAGCGAGAATTTGGATTAAGACAGATTTATTTAAAATTTGAAGGTAGTACTCCAACTGGTACACAAAAAGATCGCATAGCATTTGCACAGGTGATGGATGCTCTCAGAAGAGGTTACGATACTGTAACAGTTGCAACTTGTGGCAATTACGGAGCAGCTATTTCTCTTGCTGCATCTATCGCGGGACTTAATTGTGAGATTTATATTCCAGAAAAATATCATACAAGTAGAATAAAAGAAATAGAAAACACAGGTGCAAGAATAATTAGAGTTCCTGGTGACTATGAGGATGCTGTGAAAATTTCACAAAAGATAGCAGATGAGAAAGAATTTTATGATGCAAATGCTGGAGGTGAAAATACTATGCTTCAACTTAAAGCCTATGGTGAAATTGCCTATGAGATTTATGATGATCTTAGAGACGCACCTGCAGTTTTAGCCTTGCCTGTTTCCAATGGTACAACACTTGCTGGTGTCTATAAAGGTTTTGTAAGCCTTTATAGAAGAGGTAAAACATCAAGAATACCAAAGATAGTTGCTGGTTCTGCATTTGGTAAAAATCCTATTGTTCAAGCTTTTTTGAAAAATAGTCCAACTTGCAAGGATTTAATTCCTGAAAAAATCCATGAAACTGTGATAAATGAACCCCTAATTAATTGGCGATCAATTGATGGTGATTATGCTTTACAAGCTATCAGAACAACAGGAGGATGGGCTTCATATGTAAGTGACAAAAATATGATTGCTCATGCTAAGATAATTAGAGAAAAAGAAGGTTTAAGTGTATTACCTGCTTCTACTGCTGGACTAATTGCACTACTTGAGTATCATAAAAAAGAACCTTTACCAAATGATCGTTACGCGGTGGTTCTTACTGGAAGAAAAAGTTAAAAATTTTTTAAAATATTATTTAAAATTATATTTTGATTAAGAAGAGGTTATTAAATAATGTTAAAAAAAAATGCAATTATTTATGCAGAAGGACTTTATAATTGTGTAAATGGAAAAACAGCTCATGGATTAGTAAGATACAGTAAAAGATTTAAAATTGCTTGTGTAGTTGATTCAACCTTAAATGAGGATGATGCTGGTGAAATATTAGATGGAATAAAAAGAAATATACCTCTTTATAATAACCTTGATAAAGCCTTGAAATTGACAAATGCTAATACATTTATAATAGGAGCTGTTTCCGAAGGTGGTACATTACCAGATGGATATGATAAAGCTGTTGAATGGGCTCTTTCAAATGGACTTGATGTAATATCAGGACTTCATCATTTTATTTCTGATAATCAACGTTTTGTTAAACTATCAAAAGAAAAAAATTGTAATATAATAGATGTTAGGAAAATTTTTAGAGATTATAAAAGATTTTTTACAGGAGAAATTAATAATGTTAAATCATTAAGAATTGCAATTCTAGGTACAGATTCTGCTATTGGAAAAAGAACAATCGCTGTTTTGTTGAATGAAGAATTAAAAAAACGTGGTAAAACATCCGATATGATTTATACTGGACAAACTGGGTGGTTACAAGGGTGGAAACATGGTATTATTATAGATGCCATGATTAACGATTTTGTCTCAGGAGGTGTAGAAGGAGCAATAATTGATTCATGGAAAGATGATCATCCTGATTTTATAATTATTGAGGGACAAGGAAGTCTTGTTCATCCTTTTTTCCCAGGTGGTTTTGAAATTCTTGCTGCTGGAAAGGTTCATGGTTTTATTCTAGTTGATGCTCCAGGTAGAAAAAATCTTGATGGATTTCCAGATTATCCAATGCCTGATCCAAAAAGAGTTGTAAAAATTGCGGAACTTTTAACCGAAAAGCCTTTGTTAGGAATAGGTATCAATAAAGAAAACTTGGATATAAATAATCTAGAAAAAATTAAAAATAATTTTAGGAAAACATTCAGAGTACCTGTTATTGAACCTCTTTCAGATGGCACATCTGAAATAGCTGATTATTTGGAGAAGTTAAATGAAAAATAGAATACTAGATATGATTTGTTTTTCATCAATTAATCTTTTAGAACCTAGAATAAATAAGAAAATTGTTGATTCAAAAGTCATTTTAAACAAGTTAGATGGAAAAAAAAACGAATTTATTTTAAGAGTAAAATATGATGAAGATGTAAGTAAAGAATTTCTACCTCTTCTTCGTCTTGCTTTTTGTATGCCATTATTAAATTATGGTTTATTTTCAAAAAAATTAAATCTACAATTTCCAATAAGCCAAGCAGATTTTCGATTATTAAATGAGCTTAATAATATTTTTAGCAAAGATATTTTTGTAAATAAAATTTTAAGAAGAAGAGCAAATTATATTCTGCCAGAATTTTTACCCAAAGAAAAAAATGTTAAAACAGAAGATGCCTTTCCAAAAGCAGAAATAAAACAAGAGAAAATTTATAATGATACTTTTATTTCTAAGGATTTGGATAAAAACAGTTGTGGTGTTTTATCCAGTGGTGGAAAAGAAAGTCTTTTAACATACGGGTTATTAAAAGAGATGGGTTGCAATGTTTATCCTTTGTACGTTAATGAAAGCGGTGGTCATTGGCGTACAGCACTTACTGCATATAGATACCATAAAAAAAATGAGCCTAACACTCAAAAAATCTGGACAAATGTTGATAGATTTTATATTTTTATGCTTGATAATTTAAAGTTTATTAGATCAGATCATCGAAAAGTTTGGGCAGATACATATCCGATTAGACTATGTATCTTTCCATTCTATGTTTTTTCACTGTTACCAATATTTTCCAGAAAAAAAATTGGGAATCTTTTAATTGGTAGCGAATTTGACGATTTAAGGATTAAACCAGTTTATTTGGGAATCCCACATTACTTTGGAGTTTATGATCAACATCAAGATTATGATATACTAATGAATAACTGGTATGATAAAAGATTACAAGGCTTATATCAATGGTCAGCAGTTCGAAACATATCCGGATTGATTGTGGAAAGAATACTTACTAAAAGATATCCAAAACTAGCTGGTTTACAACGCTCTTGTCATTCATGTCATTTTGAAAACAAAGAAATCGTTCCTTGCGGAGTATGTTCAAAGTGTATGGGTGTTTTGTTGTTTTTATTGGCAAATAAAGTAGATCCAAAAATAATGGAATTTAAAGACAAAGACATTGAACTCTTTCCAAAGAGAATACATCCAAATAACCTACGCTTGGATGAAGATGAAAAAAACCAATCATTTTATTTAATTGGTGAGAAGGATAAATTCCCGAGTGCAAAACCGGTAGATCATGTCGAAAAAATCCATATTGACAAAGATAATTGTGATTTAAAATTAATACCAAATAATTTTAGAAAGAACATCTTGGATATCATTAAAGTTTATACAACTGGTTTTTGTGAATTAAAAAATGACAATTGGATTCCATTATAAAAATAAATGTTATAATGTCAATATAACTAGGATCGTTAAATTGAAATAGTCAAACAAAAGTAAGTTTTAATAGGGTTCTAATTGAATAAAAACTTCTAAATTATTTATTTTTTTAAAGCTTCTGCTATTATTAGTATACTGCCAAGTTGCATTTTCACAGAATTTCTAATTGGTAATTGATAAAAATTCCCTCTTTCTTTTACATTTTTTCCAAGTGTTTTAATTTCAATATCGGCAGAATCCATTAGGTGACATATTTTTGGATTGCCACCTTTTATACAAATGCCTTCTGCAACCCTCCAAATTTGGCCCAAAAAGAAAAGGTCAAATATGTCTGCTAAAACCTCACTTTCAAAAAGCTCTGAGTTTGTCACATTTTTTTCTTCTGTTTTTTCTAATATTCTTTTTTCATGGTCAAGAGAATTTTGAGCATTTACTAAATGTTTTTCTGCAGCATCTAATAAAACAAAATCTGCTAAATCTGCAAAATCTTTAATTAAATTGATAAATTTTATAGAATATTTCACTCTATTTTTCTTTCTACGATATCTTTCTATTATCATATCTTTTTTACTTTTATTTGATAGTTTTTTATCCAGTAATTTAGCAGAAAGATACATTGGAACTTCGCAGTTGAAACTAAAACCTCCAATTTTTTGTTTGTACCATTCATCACTACAAGCCCCACGTTTTATTGTTATTAGTGCCGTCGGGTCTTTTTCTTTATAATAATCGATGTAATCTTTTAGACCATACATTTGATAAAAACCAGATTGAAACATTTTGCCAAAAGGAACATCTGGTGCATTATCAGATAAAGGCATTCTACAGCTTTTAGCTAATTTTTTTAGATTACTATAAACTTCTGGTAAGTCTCTGCTTAGATAGTAATATGCATTATAAAATCCAGAATGATGTAAATTACATAGTAAATCGGGTTTTTCGTCTTCTAAGACTTTTTTAACCGCCAAAGTTTCAGGGCGAGATTTGTGCCATTTATAAAAATCATATTCTATTGGAAATGACCATTCATATTGGTCTTCTGTTGGTTCCATAAAATTTGATTTTGCTATATCTGCAAAGGAATTTGGCATATTAAACCAACCTTCATTTAGTTTCATGCCACGTCTTTCAAGAATTGGGATAAAAAGCCATCTCCAACCAAAAAAATCTTTTTCAGGATGTGTTACTAACCAACGAGCTAGAAAAGTTATAACTAAACTTCCAAGAGGCTCATCACTATGCGGAACTCCTATAATTAAAGCTGTTTTTTCTCCTTTTCCAATTTCAAGCATTATAAGAGATTCATTATCTATTGTTTTCCCAATGGTTTTATAGTTTACATTCGGAAGTTTTGATATAGAATTTACTAGATTGTCAATTTCACTAACTCTCAAAAATCTGCTATATGTTGGAATGTCTCGATAAATATCCTCGTAGCTTTTTTCCAATTACAAATCAACCTCTATTCCAAGACCAGGTTTATCTGAAGGTATGACGAAACCGTTTTCGTAACGTGCACCACCTTTTACAATATCTTGTTCGAAATCTAGGGCTGAGTCTAGATCTGCATATTGAACATTTTTAAATGCGCAAGCAAAGTGAACACCTGCTGCCATTGCTGCCATTGATTCATTCATACATCCTGCCATTACAGGTATCTCAGCAATTTCAGCGTATGTATTTGCTTTTATTGCATTTGTTATTCCACCAATTTTCATTAGTTTTAAATTTATCATATCTGCAATTTCCATTTTTACGAGTTTAAGACTATCTCTTAATGTCAAAGCAGTTTCGTCTGCCATAATTGGAACAGTACATTGAGCTGTTACTTCTTTTAATGCATAAAGATATTTGGCTGGTGTTGGTTGCTCAAGCATTTCAATGTCTGCTCCTAGTTTTTCTAAAGTTTCAATCACTCTAAGCGCTTTTTCAAGTGTATATCCTTCATTTGCATCCATACGAATCTTTATGTTAGGCCCAACTGCATTTCTTATAGCAAGAACAACTTCTATATCTTGATCAGCATCCATACCACATTTAATTTTCAAGCATGTGAATCCCTGAGATACAAAACTCTTGGCTCTTTCTACCATTGTGTCGACCGGGTTTAAACCAATTGTTACTGAGGTTTCGATTTTATCTTTATATCCTCCAAGAAGTTTGTACAAAGGCATATCTGCTTTTTTACCAAGTATATCATAGAGTGCCAAATTTATACCAGCTTTTAGTGAAGGATTTCCTTTTACTTTTTCTTCAATTATGTCATTTATAAAATTGATTCTGAGAGGATCTTCTCCAATAAGAATATTTTTAATAACATTATTAAAACAATCAACCACAGTTTTTTTTGTTTCAGAAGTTACGCTATCTGGTGTTGCACAACCCCAACCTGTTATATCTTCATCTGTTTCAAATTTTAAAAATACATTTTCTCCAATATCAACTGTTTCATTTGCAATAGAAAAAGGCTCTTTTAATTTTAGGTCCATAGGAATTGCATTAACAGCAATAATTTTCATAATCTAACTGTAACAACAAAACACTAATAAATTTGCTGTAAGTATCCAAAATTTTATTTAATATAATTTTGTATCAGATATATTTGTTAAAGGTTATAAACCTAAAAAATCTGATTAATTAATATTCCTCATTACCAGAAACCTCTTCATCTAATTCATAAGAGGGGCCTTCTGATTTATATTCATCATAACTATCTCTATGTACAGGTTTTGCTTGTTTCTTTATTAATTTCCCGCATTTTTTGCATTTACCTTCTTCATCGTATTCACGCCATTCCATACATTTCATACAGAATTCGTCCTTACCCACTTCTTTTATCTTTTTCATTTTTTCCCTTTAACAAACATTAATAAAAATATATGTAGTTAAATCTTTGTCAATTTTCTGGTACTATAAAATATGTTACCTCCATCAAATTTTTTATTTAGTTCATAAAAATCCTTTTTAATTTTATTAATTGATTCTTCTGAAATAAGGCTATTATTGTTAAATCTGCAGGGCAATTCAGGTGTATTACCTTGCAATCTGCAAACAATTGGTCTAACTTTATAAATTATACATCTATCATTTTTTAAAAAAGGACATTTCATATTATTTTTCTTAAATTCCTCAGTTGTCCATTTAACATTTTCTATTTTATGTTTTTTCATGTAATCATTCATCAAAATTTCTTCTGTTTTAAACCAAATAATAGGACCACAGCATTCATGACAATGTTTACATTCAAAATCAGGTATTTGATTATATATAGTTTCCAAGTTGTTTTTAATTTCTTCAATGTCAAACATTAATATCATCTGTATATGTTAATATTGAAAAACCGGTAAAATAAGAAGGTTTTATAAAAGTTTCTATCTTGAATCTTTAAGATTTTTATTTTTTTATAACAGAAGGAGAGTTTGATAATTTTCTAAGTTGGATTTGTAATTTTTGTATTGCTTTTTCTCTATCATTTCCTAAACCCAAAGCACTAGGATTAATTTCCCCATTTGTTATTTGTTTTAACCATTTCTCCAATACTTTTTTTTGATCCATATCTTTACATCACCTTTTTACTTTATAATATACATTATTTTAAAGTTTATTTCTAAATGTTAAATCCTATTATTCATCTTTTTGGTCTAAAAATTTAATTTTTCATGTTATTTTGATTTTTATATCTAATTCTTCCATAATTGTTGAAACTTTACTTGATTCTATCTAATTGTGGTGAATTTCAATAAAACTCCTGTACCTTTTAGTTTTGACTGAATTTTATCTATTAATTTTAGTTCATCTGATATTGTTGTTATTCCTTTCCAATCATATACAAAATCATGTTCTCCAATAAAATATTTTAATCCTATTTCATCTAATTTGGAAAAAACTTTAGAACCTTTTTCTCCATCAACATTCAAATACACATCAACGAATGTTTCCATACTACCACCTAGTATTAAAAAATACATTTGTGGATTATAAACTATTTGAATTTATCTTAAATCATCTGATAATATCATTTGAAATAAAAGAAAAAAAGGTTTTATTTTTAATATCCACCCATTCCCATCCCAGGCATACCAGGCGGTCCACCGGGTCCACTAGGCGGTGGCATTGGGGGACCACTTGATTTTGATGCTATTACATCATCAATTCTTAAAATCATTGTTGCTGCTTCTGTAGCTGCTTGTATTTCTTGAAGACCTAAACGTAGTGGTTCAATTACATTGTTTTTAAGCATGTCATCCACTTTACCACTTAAAACATTGATACCTGCGTTTTTCTTTCCTTTTTTATGAGCACTTCTAATCTCTAGCATTATATCAATTGGATCAAGCCCTGCATTTTCAGCAAGTGTCTTTGGAATTACCTCTATAGCGTTTGCAAAAGCTTCTATTGCCATTTGTTCTCTGCCACCAACGTTTGGTGCATAATCACGCAATGTCATAGAAATTTCTGTAGCCGCTGCTCCTCCACCAACAGTAATCTTACCATCTTCTAAAGCTGATTTAACAACGGAAAGTGCATCATGTAAAGCACGCTCAAGCTCATCCACAACATGTTCTGTCCCTCCTCTTAATAAAACAGAAACTGCTTTTGGATTCTTACAATCTATCACAAAAGTTAGTTTATCTTCACCATATTTTCTTTCTTCAACAGTTCCAGCAAACCCAAGGTCTTTAGATGATAAATCATCAAGGTTTGCAACAATTTTACCACCTGTAGCTTTTGCAAGTTTTTCTATATCGCTTTCTTTTGCACGTCTTACTGCGTAAATTCCCTCCTTTGAAAGGAAATGCTGTGCAAGATCATCGATTCCTTTTTCACATATTAGTACATCTGCACCACTTTTTTTGACTTTTTCAACCATTTTTCTTAGCATGTTTTCTTCTTCGTCTAAAAATGCCTGAAGTTGGGTTGGATCATTTATCTGAATACGTGCATCAATCTCGGTTTTTTTAACTTCAAGTGCAGCATTAACAAGAGCAATCTTTGCATTTTTAACCTGTTTTGGCATTTCTTCATGAATTCTCTCTTTATCTAAAATAATACCTTTAACAACTTCTGTATCATCTATAGAACCACCTTGTTGTTTCTGAATTTGAATGTTATCTAAATCAACAGTAGTTTCTCCACTTACTGTTTCTGCAACACTTGTGGTTGCATTAACAACTACATCGGCAAGTAGTTTTTTTGACCCGCTTGATCCTTTACTAGCCATTGCTGTCATTGCTATGTTTCTTAAAATGGTCTTATCACCTGATTTTATTGGTACTGCTAACTTGTTTAAAGTTTCCATTGCTTTTTTAGAAGCCAATTTAAAACCGCCGTTTATAACAGTTGGATGAATATTTTGATCAAGAAGCTCTGCAGCATTTTTAAGAAGTTCCCCTGTTAAAATTACGGCCGTTGTAGTTCCATCACCACATTCCTCATCTTGAGACTTTGCAACCTCTATTATCATTTTAGCAGCTGGATGATCTACATCAATTTCTTTAAGTAAAGTTGCCCCATCATTTGTTATAACAACATCTCCCATAGAATCAACCAACATCTTATCCATTCCCTTTGGACCAAGTGTTGATTTTACTGCATCAGATATTGCAACAGCTGCCATTATATTATTGGTTCTAGCTCCCTTACCTTTTTCTCTTGTTGTTCCTTCTTTTAATACAATTATCGGAGTTTGTCCAGTCATCATTTTTAAATACCTCCCTAAATTGAAAAATTTAAATACCACATACTTTTGCTTTTTTTAACTTTTTTGTTTGTTTTCTAATATCAATTTAACATTTCTAAAATTGATTTGTTTAATTTCTCGTTTAATAAAAAGATTTTTTAATTTTTTAAAATATTTTATTAAGTGTTTAGTAAAAAAATGTAAAAAATTAAAAAAACAACAATTTTATTTTTTTTATTCTTTTGTTATAGATTTTTTAACAAGTGGATTTTTATCAGCTTGTGCTTTTAAAAAACAAAGTATAAATTTTTTCTGCTCCTCGGATAATGTCATAATAATTTTCACCTCTTTTTAATCATATAAATCTGATACATCAAATAGATGCTTCTGGATTTTGTAACCTTGCTCTGTTTTTTTTATAAGGTCGTGTTTCAAGCAAAACTGTATAATTTCTTCATTTTCTTTCTCATAATTCATTTTCCTTTCACCTTTATCGTGTTAATTCTTGTCAATGACATTATTTAAAGCTTTCGTGTAAAAATACCAAAATTAAAAAAGTTCTACAAAAAAACTTTATGATACGTTTTTTAAGTATATAATTTAAACATATAGGTTTATATTATTAATATCTTAGATGTTTTCTGCCATTTGGAATTTTAAAAAAAGAATAGTTATTCTATTTATTTCCAAAAATACTGAACACAGAAGAATTGCTCAAAAAATAGTATAAAAATAATTTCTTAACTGCTAATTATTCCTTCATTTTTTTATTATTCATATTAATAACTTTTTCATATGTTTTTTCAAATTGATTAACCATTGAATCCATAGAATGTTGTTTAATTAATTTTAAACTATTAAACCCCATAGATTTCCTAAGTTTTTCATCTAATAGTAGTTTAATTATACTATCTGCCATCTGTTTACTATTTTTTGGTTCAAACAAAAAACCATTATTCATACTAGCAAGTTCAGGTAGCGCACCATTATTAACAACCACAACAGGTAAACCTGAGGCTAAAGCTTCCATTGTTACAATGCTTTGTAACTCTGATTCAGAAGGTATTGCAAACACATCAGCAATAGAATAAATATTAGGATAATCATTCCATTCTAAAAAATCGATAAAAGTGGTATGCTCTTCAATTTTTAGTTGTTTGGCAAGATTCATCAACCATTTTTTGTATTCACCACCTGAACCCACCAATAAGAAATGGGCATTTATTTTTTTAACAACATAGGGTATTGCTTTGATGAATACATCAAGATTTTTCTCTTGATTGATTCTTCCAGTGTATAAAACAATTTTTTTATCTGGTAAATTAAATCTTTTTTTAAGATATTCGCCATTGTTATGTGGATTAAAAATCTTTGTATTTAATCCATTTGAAATAGGAATTATTTCTGTTTTTAAACCTTTTTTAATGTAAATATCCAATCCTGCTTTTGTTGGTATTGTCACCCAGTCAAAAAGATTAAAAAAATATACTAGATATTTCCAAGTGTATTTTTTAAGTACTTCATAAAATCCCAGGTTGAAAAATGGTGTTAACATATTCTGGGGTAAAATATGAATGGATCCTATAAGTGGAATATTGTATTTTCTTGCCCATAGAATTGCACTTATAGAAATAGGATATGGTGAGCAAATGTTAATAATATCTGGTTTAAATTTTTTGATTATTTTCCTAACTTCAAACAAAGGAAATGGTGAAAAATAATATTTACTATTCATATAAAACGGCAGTTTAACTGCTTTTGTTCTATAAATAGTAGTTCCATTGTCTTTTTCAGTTAAGTTCTTATAAAAACATCCTGGTGCTATTATACCAACATTGTGACCAAGTTTTTTTAATTCATGAGCTAAATTGTGTTGAGCTACTGCGCCTCCATCTATATTAGGATAATATGATTCGGTAGTTAGTAATATTTTCATAATCTTTCATAATCCATAATATAATTATAATGACATCAATATTAGTTGATAATTGATAAATATTCTTTTTTTATCCTCTTTTTTCGTTTCAATAAAAATAAATTCATTGATAAATCAAAAACAAGGGATGCGTATAAATTTTTTATTAAGATATTCTTTATCTATGCTTTTATTCTAATATTATATGCTTCTTGACATAATACAAATAAATTGTACACAAAGTTTAAATACTATTAATAAAATTATTTGATTAAGAAGGGAGGTAAATTATGCAAAGTATATCCTTACGTAAATGTTATGTTTTTTTAGTAGTTTTTATTTTTTTATCAGTAATTATTTCACCAGTGTTTGCTCAAAATTTAAATAAATATGATTTTAATAATAGATTATTATATCTTGATAATAACATAATAACAAATGATGAAATTAAAACTAAAAAATTACATTTAGAATTTTCTATACCACAAGTTAAATTAGCAGGAGAATATTCTAAAATAATTATAAAAGAAATAGATTCAAATTCTTTGATTCCAGGAGAACCGTCACTTCCTAAATATAATACACTTATCACATTACCCTTTGGATCTGAAATTGTTAATGTAAAATGTACTTTTTCTTCATTTGAAACTATATACTTATCTAAAAAAGTTGAGCCAGTTAATTATCCTATTTTAAATGGTATTAATAATATATTTACAAATCATAAAACAAATTTTAATATATATAATAATATTGACTGGTATCCATCTGAAATGTATGTTTATCATACTGGTTGTGGTTTAAGCAATAATAATCATGTTACTTTTTTATCTATTCAATTATATCCAGTGAGATATTCGCCAAAAACTGATATAATAGAATATACAAAAAAAATTGATATAGAAATATTTTACAAGGAACCCATAAGTCCTCTATTTATCAATGATGATTATGATCTTTTAATATTATCTCCATCTAAATATTTAAGTTATCTTACACCACTTATAAATCATAAAAATAGTTATGGTGTTTTAACCAAATTTGTCTCCCTTGAAGAAATAGAAGGAACAGGTAGAGATAAACAAGAACAAATAAAGTATTTCATAAAAGATGCAATAGAACAATGGGGCATTAAATATGTTTTACTTGTTGGAAGTATAGATGAATTACCAATTAGACAAACTTGGATTGGTGGATTTGATGTTTTAACAGATTTGTATTATGCTGATATCTACTTTCCTAACATGAGTTTTTCTTCATGGGATACTAATGGTAATGGCCGATATGGAGAATATTGGCAGGTTGATGATGATGTTGTTGATTTATACCCTGATGTATACATTGGACGGTTAGCATGTAAAAATAAATATGAAATTCGTAATGTTGTTAATAAAATAATTAAGTATGAGACATCAACATATGGGAAAAAATGGTTTAATAATATTATTTTATGTGCTGGAGACACCCATCCCGGATGGGGTGTTTATGAGGGAGAGGTAACCGTAAATGAAATTATTAAAGTTATGCCTGAATTTACACCTATTAAATTGTTTACATCTGATGGTACTTTTTCTGCTAGATCGTTAAATAAAGCATTAAATAATGGTGCTGGTTTTCTAGCATATTCAGGTCATGGTTTTGAAAATGGTATTGGTACACATCCTCCAAATGACAAAAAATGGAATTCTTATATAAAACCTAATCTTTTAGGTCTTTTAAATATTGATAAATTTCCAATTATTTATTTTGATGCATGTTTAACTTCTAGATTGGATTATACCCTTGGTGATTTAATAAAACTACCTTTTATTCATTTTCCTCTTTCTTGTTTTGCTTGGTGTTTTATTAAAAAACAGTTAGGTGGAGCAATAGCTACTATTGGTGCTACAAGAGTTGCTTTTTCAAGAGTAACTGAAGAAGGCCCTATTGATGGAAGTGGTTATTTATCTTTACTTTTCTTTAAAAATTATAATCAGAGTACTAAAGTTGCTCAGATGGTTGTATCATCTCAAAATGATTATTTAAATAATGTCTCGTATGACCCTATGACAGTTGAAGAGTTTATATTACTTGGAGATCCAAGTCTTGTGGTAGGTGGTTATAATGAATGAATATAAAATTTGGAAAAAAACGATAATAACGCTAGTGACTCTTATAATCTTATTAAATATTTTACCAAGTGGTGTAACAACTGAAAATAAGATAAAAGATTTAGAATTAAAAATTAATTTCCCAACTTTAGTTATACCGCGCCAATCACATGAATTGAAATTAGTTAATTTTATAGATTCAGGTTGGCCAAGGATTTATGATAACGGACCTGAAGATTCACCTTGTGGAGTAGTTATTGATTCTCAGGGTAATATAATTGTTTCTGGTTATACTTTTTATTTAAAAAATAATTCAACTGAAGCGCTTGATTTTTTGACGATTAAATATGATTCCGAAGGAAATGAATTATGGAATGTTACCTATGATAATGGCACTTTTGATATGGCTTGGGATGTCACAGTTGATTCATTTGATAACATAATAGTATTTGGTTTTAATGCTACATCTTTTGAAGATTTTCAAAATCTTAGTCTTTATTTAAGAGTGGTAAAATATAATAAAGATGGAGCGGAGCAATGGAATGTATCATTTAAAAATGAAGTTGATAACTATCCAGGCGGAATTGCTGTTAATTCAAATAATGATATTATAATAAATGGTGGTCATGGTGATATTGATGATTTGGATTTCCACTGCTGGACTATAAAATTAAATAGTGATGGAGAAGAACTTTGGAATCAAACATTTATGGAAGATATTGTATCATTTGGTTCTGATGTTACTGTGGATGAAAATGATAATATTATTGTTGGTGGGTTATCAGCATCATATTTTGGTCAAGGTTACTGCATAATTGAATATGATGATAACGGTAATCAAATTGGAGTACATAGATATAACAAGGGAAACCAACCAAATGCAATAGCTTTAGATTCCAATGGAAACATTATTTTAACCGGAGTAGGTTTTTCATCTAAAAGTAATACAAGCACTTGGTTAACAATTAAATGTGATAGACAAGGAAATCTATTATGGACTAGGGAATATGATGGTATATATACTGAAAGTGCTGAGAATATAGCTATAGATTCTAATGATAATATTATAACAGTTGGTACAAGTTGTTTTTCAGGAGAATATAATTATGAACATTGTGCTATAATTTATGATAAAGATGGAAATGAGCTATGTATGAAAAGACCGGATATTCCTGGTATTATTTATGGTGTTGCAATTGATATTAATGATAGGATAATTATCTCTGGGGCTATTGAACAAGAAAATAACTGGGATTATTACACAGATATATATGAAGATAATACTCCGCCCTCTGTGCAATTAGTAAGACCTGAAGAAAAACATTTTTATTTATTTAATTTCAAGATGTTAAAACTTCCTAAAAACACGATTATATTTGGAAAAATAAACATGTTAATCAATGCTGAAAATCTATCTGATATATTAAAAGTCGAGTTTTATATCGACAAAGAACTCAGAGAAACAAAGGATCAGCAACCTTATCAATTTTTATGGAATGATAAATTACTTTGGAAACATAATATAAAAATTATGGCTTACGATGCATACGGATGTATTACAAAATATGAATTTGATGTTTGGAAATTTTTCTAAAATATTTTTTTCTTTTTTAATTCTATATAACAAAATAGAAATGTATGTTTTTTTACAAAGTACAATCTAGAAAAAATTTATTTTTTATGTTATAAATATCCGATTTATCTAAATAAATAATTTATCCATCATCAGGATTGATCTTAGTGAAACACAGGAATATAATTCCATTTTGACTTCTACTATCTGAAATTCCTAAATCAATATCTGCTGTAACTGTTACCCTTGTCTTACCAAAACCAATTAGAGGTTTTGAACGAATCGTTACATTCTCTCCAGGTTTAATAAGTGGTATTTCATCTGTGGTTGACTTTCCCATAAATATTAAACCACCATTAAAGGTGATATTCCACTTAACCATTGCAGCTTCGCATCCACCTTTATTAACTATCTTAGTTGATACTCCTAAAAAACCTCCTAATATCATTTTTATTTCTAGTGCAGGTGGTGGATTACTACAGGATTTTATTTTTAGTGCAGGATCCCCAAAAAGATTTGTTTCATAATATACCCAGCGGATTCCATTTTCATTTATCTGCCAAATATGATCCTCTTTTGAGTAGTGATTTGCCTGACCTAAAGCACGAAGATTTTCTGTAAATAAAGCAGTAAAAAACGATTCATCTAAAACTTGTGAGGGTGATACAAGAGTGTTTTCACTACCCAGGCCATATCTTGCATTCATAATAACAGCAAAGGCACCATGCGAAGTTTCTACAGTGAAATATTCTGCTGCACAATCACCACCGGAGTTGTCAAAAGAACCTGCAAGACATGTCTGAGAATAAATAAAAAAATAGTTATTATTAGTTAACGAAGCAATATCACTTACTCCCATTTTTAGAGCATATTGAACATTCCCATGACCAAGATGATTTATTAGATGTGGTGTATTTGTGTTTAATATATTCATTAGTTGATTTTTACTCCATGTTCCATCTCGATCGTACAATGTATCAACAACATAAGTTTCAGGAAATAAAGGAATAATTAAATCTTTATAATTACCACCATAAGCAGATACTCCAGGAAAACCAAGAGATTCACCAACCATAAGTCCTGTGAATATATATGGATCGGCTGAGGCTTCATACCCAAGGGTTTTCATCACAAAATTTGATACTTCATTATCCGCATCCACACAGGCTCGTCCAACATACACTTCAGATAAAAGATCTGCTTCATCTTCGTCATTATATCCATTCTGGGTTGC
>Ga0209635_10000762_pt1 | contig 23019 bp, 19 predicted proteins | sample DeeMarSWOR230_32_FD_187463 | JGI IMG/M metagenome (GOLD analysis project Ga0209635, IMG submission 187463) | Marine sediment microbial communities from White Oak River estuary, North Carolina - WOR-2-30_32 (SPAdes) (version 2) | ecosystem: Environmental > Aquatic > Marine > Intertidal zone >...
TTTCAGCTAGATCATAAGAAGATCTACCATAGGTTTTGTTCCATAATTCATTTCCTGTAGCATCGGTTCTGATAACCCAAGCATCAGCAGATCCCGCACCGTAAGACTCCGTTATAGCTGAAATAATATATCCACCATCTAAGGTTTGTAAAATTCCATGCCCATTATCAGTACCACCACCGCCAAAGGTTCTATTCCATTGCATATTTCCGTTGGAATCTGTTTTCACTAACCAACAATCACCACCAATATCCCAGGCATTTGCGTCTCTTCCACCAATGGCAATGAAACCACCATCAGCAGTTTCCTGAACCCCAAAAAACACATCATAATCATCCCCTCCAAATGTTACATTCCATTGTTCCTCAGGACCATCGCTGAAAAGATTGTGAGATGCATCGTTTCCTTTTTTGATATCCCCACTTATACTCGGTACAATACTTGCGATAAGAACCAACATGATGATTTCTACACTAATTCTTTTTAAATAGATCTTTTTTTTCATATTTTTCCCCCTCTGAAAAATTATTGATAGATCATTATTTAAAAGTTTTTGATATAAAGTTGTACGAAATCATAATTTGTAGGTCTTTTAATTCAAATAACGTTATTATGGAAAAATATAAGATAGCGAATCCGTAGATTTAATAACTAAATTTTGTTATTGTTTAAATGGGATGACTAATGTATATTGAAAGGGATGCTAAAATTCTACTAATCTATTACTCAATTGTAGGTATTGTTATTTTCATTGCATTATATCTAGGCATTCTCTACAATCAACAAAGAAGCCCAAATGATAGTTTTGCTGTTATCCAGATTATGATTTTTAGTATAATTACTATTTTAACTATTATTCTTGCTGGCAGTAGTTATTCTTTAAAAAAAGAGATATCCAATCAACAACAATATCTTCAGAAATTACAGCAAACAGCTGGTAAAGAACAAATAGTAAAAATCCCTTACAACAAAGGAGGATTATATTCTATCATCTTAGTCTCAGCTATAGGTATAATTGCATTTCTTTACCTCTATAATATGATGGTTCTTGAACCACCCACTGGTGTCTCCTTTCAAAAAGGTGCTTTAGAAACTGTTTCTATGATTATTTTTATCATTATATTAATTTTAGCAACTATACTTCTTATCATATTAAAAGTTCTTATGAAAAGAATTCAAACTCCCCTATATTATGAATATAAACCATGTCCACGATGTGGGAGTTCCGATATTCATAAAGTTGAATATTCGTGGTGGGGAGGTCTTGTAGGTCCAGCCCTTGTTCATCAAGTGAGATGTAAAAAATGCGGCAAAGCTTATGATGGATCGACAGGAAAAGATATTACACGTCGACTATCAATATACCTTATTATCGTTATTGCGATTCTATTAATTTTGATAATTTTAAGATATATTTTTTAATAAACATATCTCTTAATTTATAGTTACAGAATTTTTTCAATATCAAATCAAAAACGTGATTGAAGATCAATTTTTCCTTTTAAACTCTCATCATAGTTTCTTGATCATTTCATAAATTTCAACGCCATAAAAATTTTTAGTAACTCCAGTAAATTCAAAACCAAATTTTTTATAAAATTTAATTGCTTTTTTGAGTGGTTTAGAAGTATCTAAAGAAATCGTTTTAATATCTTTTCTTTTAGCTAACTCGTTTATCTTTTTTAAAATAAAAAGACCGATTCCTCTTTTTTGATAATCTGGATGTACTGCCATACTACGGACATGTAATTGATCTTGATCTTTCTTTGATAAACTGACAGTACCAATGATGTGCTCATCTATAACTACTACAAATATCTCATATTTCTGATCTATAATACGATTTTGAATATCAGTAGAAGTTAGAACAGTAGCATTGAAGGCACCATTTGTGTAATCCTTTTTATAAGGTTCAAATGCTTTTGATAGAACCAAATGTATATCATTTATCTCATGAATTTGTGCTTTTTTAAAAGTTATATTTACATGTTCCACAAAATCAATTTTTAAGTTATAGACTAGTAATTTTTCAAATTAACGAATAAAATTACATATTATTTCATCAGACATGTAAGTATATTAAAACTTGCAAGTTATTGCTCCAACATTGTAAAGTCTACTTGCTTTTCTTCTGTTGATATATACTTGCTCAGTATTGTTCTAACATTAAAAAGAAAAAAGAGAATTATAAAAATAACTAAGTTTCTATTGGATATCCAGCTTCAACCCACGCACGATAATTGCCTTCAAGTCTATAGACAGATTCAATTCCTGCGTCAACCATTTTTTGTGCACTATCTGTAGATGGTGGATCTGTATGGCAATATACCAGGTATGTTCCATTTATGTCAAGAGTAGGAATCATCTCCTCTAAAGTTCCATCTGCCCAAACATAATTGACTGCTCCTGGAAGATGTCCTAAGTTATATATATCTAAACCAACAACATCGATTATCAAATCAAAGGTTTCATTCATGAGCATAGAATATGCTTCTTCGGGTGGAATGTCTATATAGGTATCTTTCATGTTATAAGCAACAAAGAATAAAAGAAAAGCCTGCTTTTGATCACGCACCATTTCAGAATCATCAGCTTTTGCTTGTACTTTCATATAGACTCTTCCAAAGCCTCTTGGACTTGGCAGGTCACTAATAAATGGTCTTAGATCAATAATTATTTCTTCACCAGACGCCAACTCATCGATATTTTGTCTACAGACATCGCCTTTTCCTATAATAGCCATAATTACAGGTTTTGTAATAAAACACCATTCAATATTTGTAAGTGTAGTATCTCCAGTATTTGAAAATGTTATTTTAATACCACGATATAAAAATCCTGGTTCAAGACTAACTTCTAAAGAATTTTCCTCATTTGTTATTATTTCCATATTTTTGATTTTATAGTTTTGTGATTCTGCTGATTGTATTCCAATGGAACTTGCTGCTGTAGAACAGATCAAAAAGATAATCATCAGCATTAATATTAACTTAGAATAATTGCTTTTCATATTTCTTTCCTCCCACATTTTATAGTTTTTAAACTAGCAGGAGGTACTTAAATATTTTCTCTTTCATATTATATGATAAGAGTAAAACCTATTAGTTATTGCTACATATATTTGGATTCTCATTTCTTTATTGATCTCAATCCTGCGATGGCTACAAATAACAAACCAAATCCTAGTAACGGCTCAGTGTCATAGTTTCCTGGTACTCCAGTGTAGGACATTACAATTGATATCAATCCTAATAGTATACCTATTGCATAGAGGATTACAGTACCTATTTTCTTTCTTTCCATGAATCTTCACCTCTTGGGGAGAAATTAAAATATATTACTTAAATGTTCGTTCAGATCCTTCTAGCTATCGCTCCAATTTCTAATCATAAATGGTGATGATAGCATATCCCTATAATTTGATAAACAGTTTAATAAAAAAATAAAAGGTTCGTTATCTTATTATTACAAAGATTAATAATACGAACCCATCTACCTTTTTAGTAACTTTATCTGCATTATCTGCTTCTGCTGATACAGTTATTTCGATTTTTCCAAGCCCAAATATGAATTTGTCTGTGCATACAATTTCGGAGTTGCCTGGTTCTATCTCGTCGATAATTCCTCCAGTTGTTACATTTATTCTGCCTAGAATCCCGCCTTTTACAGAAATATTCCATACAACGTTTTCAATACTAACCTCACCAACACTCTTAATCTCTGCACATACCTTGCCAAGCCCGCCAGATATATCTCCAATTTCAATCTCAGCAGGCTGAGGTATCCATCCATTAGGATTCATAAATGGATATCTATCTTGGTTGCTATCCCCTGGGATGTCATATGGTGTATCACCTATGCCATCTCCATCATTATCTTCGCCTGTGTAGTCATCCCAATAGTTGCCACCGGATGGATAATCATTGTCCCATGTGTTACTACATTCATCGTTTGCATTCTGAGTATTATTGAAGAAATTGTTGTGATAAATCAAATTGTCATTTGAATCGGATAACATATAAATACCATAATTGTTATCGTGTGAATCACAGTTCGTAAAGACGTTGTTTATGGCATACTCTAGTTTGATACCGCCTTCTGAATTGTTGTAGAAGACGCATCCCGAAATGTTATTGTTACTAGAGTCTCCAGATCTTAGTGTGATACCGCTCTCTAGACTATTATATGATACACAATTTATAATATTGTTGTAGTTTCCATTCCTAATAATTATACCGCTCTCATAATTGTCATAGGTCGTACAATCCCTGATGGTACAGTAGTGGGTACCGTAATAGATGTTGAAACCACGTCCAAACCATGGGCCACCTGGATGGCATTCTCCATAATTGTTGTATGAGGTGCAGTTAACAATAGTTGTATGGTCAGAACCCCATCCTGCTTCGATTCCTTCGTATCCATTATTATACACAGTAGTGTCTCTTATATCACTATAAGGAGAAAACTTCAGATAAATGCCTTTGCCCAAATAACAATTAATCATTGCATTGTCACGGAATGTGGATTCGAATATGGTTGTATACGGTGATTCAAAAGCGTCTGCCCCATTTTGATTGTGGTATCCAAGGACGCCCATGATCTCAATATTTGAACAATAGACCAGAAAGATACCACGTCTTTGGTTGTGAACCACAACATCAGATATTGTTGAATCCTCAGTATAGGCCATGAAAATGCCTGATACATTTACATTGAGTATGCTGATATTTGTACAATTGATTAAACCTATATATCCTGGGTCGTGTCCTTCATCAATTACATAATCGCTAACACCATCAAGCCACATCATGCATTTTCCATTAACCGTATTTGATAAATCAATGTCCATGTACACATCGGTTGGATTATAGATGAATTCGAATCCAAAGTTGTATTCATTATCATAGATGTTATTATTTCTGAACTTGCAGTACGGACTTATTTTTATTAGGAATCCCCATATATTGTCGTATACATCGCAGCCTATGAAGTTGTTGCTTGCAGTATCTTGGCCAAGCCATACACCAACGCCGCCCCATTCTTCATAGCCTCCTCCACTAGTGCCTGATATTGTACAGTTTTCAAAGGTATTGTAATAATCATCTCCCCATGAATCAATGCCAAAGTCGTAATTGTCACTAAAGGTGCAATTTATTATCTCATTATTGTTGGAATCTGATTGAAGATAGAATCCCTCATAGTTATTATTAAAATTACAGTTTATGAAAACATTATCTGATGCTTCACTTAACCATATTCCAGACCACCAACTATAATCATAAGAACAGTTTATCACTGTGTTATTATCACAATAGAATCCTTCATCAGAATAAAGGCACATGCCGTCGCCATTCTCAGATCCAGAACAATCTGATATCACACAGTCTTTCGCTGGCCAGAGATCAATACCTTCCCATCCATTATAATAGGATTCACAGTATGTTATTGTAATATTTGAAGATAGATAAAGCCAGATGCCATCATAATCACTAGAATTTACAATGCAATTTGTAATAAAACAATCTGAAACACTATCAAGAACAATACCATCTACACCATTCTCTATAGAAAAATTGTTGAAACTCACGCCATTTGCAGTTACATAAAAAGTATCATCAGAGTATGTCCCATCTACAACCACATTTTCTCTAGTTTCCCCTTCTAAATCTAATTGTTTGTATACTAACACGTTTTCGGGATAATATCCATTATACACATAAATCGTATCGCCTCCTGTAGCATTATCTACTCCTTCCTGTATTGTTCTAACATGGGTAGCATCGTACCAACCTGGAGGCGCATCGTCATCAACGTAGACAGTGCCTCGTGATTGCCCACTATAGGTTGTTTCGGCTATTCTTCTATTTGGAATTCTATGCTCTTTAATACGAGGTTCTCTAATCTATGTATTTTCTTCACAATCTTCACAGGGCATTTCGTTATTATAAAGTGTCATTTTCAAATCAGTGATTTCTTCCTGTTTATAATTGTTCAAAATATTTATTGCTGGTACAACAGAGACAAACAATAGCGTACATATAAAAATACTAATTATTTTCTTCTTCATTTCTTTTTACCTCCCCAAATATAATTCGCAATATTATAGTATAATTTAAATGTTTTCCAAAAACTTATTTTATAACATCTGTAACAAAGATTTGATTAATCTAAAAAATAGAAAGAGGAGATATTTCTAGTTTATTCGTAACCACCGAATATCATACTAGGATCCGCGAAAAGCTCCCATTCAGTGATGCAAAAAGCTTCAGTCATCATTATATCATTTTCAATAATATACTTCGTAATCGCATCATGATGTGCTTCGGCTGGTGTGGTTGCATTTCCCTGCCCAATCTCATAGAAGAAATTAGCTTCCAGTTCAGAACTCAATACAATTGGATGACTGCCACCAATGCCGTAGCCAGTGCAGCCTGCAGTGGCAATTGCGCCACCCCATGGAACCAAAATTAAACCCCAGTTCATACAAACAGGGGCTGCAGCGCCATGCGTCCAATACCAGTGGGTTGGTAAGTTCTGGTTAATTGACTTTAATAGCGAGACATTGAATAATGCGTTATGACATCCGCCGACAACAACAACAGGTAACTCGTCCCTATTAAAAAGCTTCCAGAAAGAATAGAGTTTGATGCCACCTGTCCAATTACTGCCAGTAGGCCAATGGGTATTCCAACCTATAGGAAAACCATGACCCATAAAAGTAACATAGCCAGCTCCTTCCCTATACGCCTTTGGTATATCCTCTGGTGTGGGAACTAATCCACCGCTATCTATGTTAGACGCATAGACTCTAACTTCTTCGTCAATCAGGTCGTCCATGTATTCAAACATTGTGTCACAAACATACTCGCCATCAGGCTGTCCTTCGAAAATGGAAAAGGTTCTTCCAGCATTCGCAATCATTGTTCTGAACCAAGGTTTATTATCTGGAGAGGTGCTCTCATAATTGATGATCTTCTTTACGACCCGTTTCACTTGGAAGATATTTCTACAGGGCAGTCGACTGACAAAGACATCTGGATACAAATCCAATTCGTCTACCCCCCATTCTGCATACTTGCCATCCCCATTGGAATCCCAGCTGGAGAAATTGTCACCTTCTTCGTAGATATCAGAATAATATAGATCAGAAATAACACCGTGCCCATCATCTCTGGGGATATTTGTATATCTAACTGGGACAAGCCAGTCTTTTGTTCCTTGGCTGTGATCATCTTTATCATCGGCATTAATCATTGATTTGAGACCAGCGCCAAGTAAGAAATACATAGTTCCTTCAGTTTCATGCATATCCTTAATGAAATATTTTATCTGTTCTGGTGCATCGTGTCCTTCACATTCATCAAGGATGTCTTCGACTGTCTTTATTGTAGTACTAACGCCTGCATCGTTTTTATGATCGGCAAGTTTTTGATATGCTGATTCAAACCTTGCAGGAGTAATAATAATAAGGTCATTGTCAGAATTAGTGGTACCTATGTCTTCATAGTCATAGGTGATTCGTATATCCATTCCCTGGAGGAATTCAATTCTGTTTTCAGCTGGAGCATATCGAACAACATGGCAAATAATCTTTATAAAAGCGACAGGCTCTCGATCTTTTAATCCGCGCCCAATATCGTGGCTATACCAAGTATCAGGATACAACTCTGTACTAGCATACGTCAATTCATCCTTTATGAAATCGTTCTCATCTGGAATATCGTAGCCTATACGATAAAACTGCGTTGGAACAATCTCCCCTGAGATTTCCATGGAATTGATCTCCAAGGGAGTCAACTCTATTTGGATATTTCTTGCTGTTTTCGGCAAAATAAAAGTCTTTACATAAATTGGCAACTCAGGTTTCCCCTCGTCTAACAACCAAGACTTTGCTTCATCAACAGATATCTGAAGATAGTTGCCTTTTGCGTTGGAGATGGATGGATTTGAAAAAGTTACCGAATCTATTATTTCTCCTGTATTCATTTTTTCACTGGATAAAGCAACTGCCCCTAGTCCACTCAGGACTAACATGCCTACTATCAAAATTGGAATTATTTTCTTCATATTATTCCCCTTTACTTTATTTTATAATGGAAGACTATTTAATGCTTTCCATTGAGGAGAAGGTTTCTTTTAATACTCTTAATTGGTTCATATTCCTCCCCTCTATAAAAATAATATAAGATGAGTAATAAATAAAGTTTTTTATGAAAAACCTTTACTAATAGAAATTCAAGTTCGACATGATAATATAACAACTAATCTCAAGTTTTGCGTGATACTACTCCAATATTTTAAAATAAGTAGTTTTTAATAACTCTTATTCATGGACTGGAAAATCTTTTTTGATATACACAAAGATCTTCCAAGAGAAGGCTCTGGAAGAGATGAATATACACAAAAGGCTTTCGAAATGATACCCCATATAAAACAACCTCTTATTCTTGATATTGGATGTGGACCAGGTCTACAAACAATTAAACTAGCAAAACTTACAGATGGCAATATAATTGGTATAGACATCCATCAACCATATCTTGATCAATTAGTACAAACAGCTAAAAAAGAGAAAGTTTCAGACAAGATACAAACTCTTAATCAATCTATGACTAATATGAATTTTCCAGAAGAATATTTTGATATCATATGGGCTGAAGGATCGATCTTTGTTATAGGATTTGAGCAAGGGCTTATTCAATGGAAGAAATTCATTAAAAATGGTGGTTACCTGGCCGTCCATGAAATGACCTGGCTTAAAGATAATCCACCTAAAGAAATTGCTGACTACTGGGAAAAGGTATATTCTGCTATAACTACTATTGAAGAAAACCTTAAAATAATTAAAAATTGTGACTACAAACTCATTGGTTACTTTCCATTACCAGACGATGCATGGTGGGATTTTTATTATAATCCACTTGAAAAACGTTTGAAAGAATTAAGGTCAAAATATAAAAATAATTCATTAGCGCTAGGAATGATCGATGAAGAGCAAAAAGAAATCGATCTTTATAGAAAATATAATAAGTGGTATGGATCAGTATTTTATATAATGCAAAAATAATCTCACTAGATAATTTTCCATCTATTAAGAGGAACCAATATATTATTATCTTAGAAAATATATTAAGATAAAGTGATTCTATTGAAAAAGAATGTTATCATAATATTTGTTTTTGTGATAATCATTTTTTACTCTTTGCCAATTTCAGCGTATATTGACAACATTGAAGTAAAAGAAGTCATGCTTTCGAAAAGTGCTACTAAATGGATTAAGACTATTGGTGGACTTGGTAGTGATTCTTGTTATTCAGTTCAGCAGACAGCTGATGGAGGTTACATTGTTGCTGGTGGAACAAAGTCGTTTGATAATAATAGAGACGGGATGTTAATAAGACTTGATGAATTTGGGGATATTCTCTGGGAAAGAACCTTCGGTGGAAACAGTGGTTCAGACTATTGTAATGCTGTTAGAGAGACAACTGATGGAGGATTTATTATCGCTGGTTTTACAGAAACTTATGGATCAGGAAATAGAGATGCATGGCTCTTCAAAACAGATGAAAACGGCAAAATGATCTGGAAAAAAACATTTGGAGGAAATGAAAATGATTATGGTCAATCTGTTCAACCAACATCTGATGGTGGATACATGTTAATGGGAGGTACTTCGTCTTACGGCGCTGGAGATATGGATTTTTGGTTGATAAAAACAGATGAAGACGGTGAAGAGCAATGGAACAAAACTTTTGGAGGGGATGAGTTTGATTATGGTGAAGAGGGTTGGCAAACAATAGATGATGGTTACATTCTCGTAGGATACACCTATTCTTTTGGCGCTGGTGAGAGTGATGGTTTACTTATTAAAACCGATGTAAATGGTAACATCAAATGGAATAAAACTTATGGAGGTTCTGGTGATGAAATTGCAAATTCGGTTGAGCAAACTTCAGATGATGGCTATATCATATCAGGAGGCACGACTTCAGATGGTGATAAGAGATTTGATTTATGGCTTGTAAAAACAAATACATATGGTAACGTATCATGGAATCGAACTTTCAACAGGCCCCTCACAAGAAATTTTGGCTGGTGTGTACGACAAACAAATGATGGTGGATATATTGTCTCAGGAAGTACACGAGGAATATATACAGGTTATTCTGGAATCGGTCTATTAACTCAGGTTTTGCTTTTAAAATTAGATGAATATGGAAATGCAGAATGGCAGAGAAAATCTAGATATAAAATTGGCATTGGATGTAAAGTCCAACAAACAGTAGATGGAGGATATATCATAGCAGGATACACAGGATCTTATGGGAGAGCCAGGGATACTTTATTAATTAAGACAGATAAAGATGGGAAACCGTTACAAAAATTTAAATTTTGGATATAACTAATCTCTAATCAAAGTCTCTATATTTATTTTCTATAAAATATGTTAAAAACTAATCAAAATATGTAATTATTATATGGTTTTTTTATGCTTAAAAATAAACCAATTTTCAAACAATGGATCGATAAAATGATAGCTTTCATCAAGTACCCCTTTTTCAATGAGCATCTTTAATGCAGTTTGCACACTGCTTGATGGGCCAAGCTCATGTTTTTTAATAAAATCTGCAGACAACGGTTTTTCTGTTGAATCAAGTGCCAATGCTTTTAAAATTGCTCGTTGCCTTTTGTTTTTAATGCTATCAAGTTCATCCTCAAACTCTTTATTTAGAGTTAAGCACAAATCTATAACAACCTTTTTTACTTGTTCAAGGGTTGGTTTTTCTCCCTCTTGAGCTCGAACAAAAAGAAAATGACAGACCTGTTGCGTGCGCTGAGGATTGCCACCAGTAAACCGGTAAATCTCTTTGATTGTATTGTCATCAATATGTGCTATTTTTGAAAAACCTTTTTTAATAAAAGGGGTAAATGCATCAAGAGAAATAGGACCCAATGTCATCGGTCGAAGCTGTCGATAGAACGGTCTTGTTTTCTGGTTAACCATAGCTTTGAGAACATGTTGTTTTGACCCCGAAAACACATATGTCACTAATCGTTGTTGTTGTATCACTGTTCGAAATAGTTTTTCAATGCGATTACCTTCAAATTCTGCGATAACCTGGCATTCATCAATAAAGACTATGACCTTTTTCTTTCGTTTCTCTGCTATTGTTTCAATCAAGTAAAGTGTTTCCTTTAATGTTTTATCCTTTTCAATATATTCTAGTTTTAATCCAATGCTTCCATCTGGTTCTAATGACATTAGAGGTCGAGTTGATGTTATTACTTCTTTTAATGTTGCAGCTGCTTTTTCCATTTTGGTAAACGCTGCATTAATAATGCCTGTAGCGAGTTTTTCTGCGATCTCAGCCTCGGTAAGACATTCCCATAGATCCACATATATAGCAAAACGTTGATCGTCAATTTGTAACAATACCTCTTGTAAAAGTGAGGATTTCCCTAGTCTTCTTGGAGAATATAATAACATATTTTCTCCAGAAAGTAGAGCTTTTGTTAATATCTTGATTTCTTCTTCTCTATCAACAAATGTTTTACCAACAACAATACGTTGATATTCAAATGGGTTTTCCATAGTATCATACATGTATAGATTATTACGTATAAATACGTTACGTAAAAATACGTAATTAATTATATTAAATGGGTGGCAAAGGTAAAAATTATACGTTGTAAATTCTCATCAAAACACCTTATGATAATATCAAAATCTAATCATGTGTTTGTGATTAGAGTACAATTTTTATTCGAGAAAAACTCCCTGAAACTCGCATCATAGCCTCAAAATTAGGTAGCAAATTTACTAGTTATTAAATCATGGCATTGAAAAAACAGAGTAAATATTATTTATTTCCAAACATTTAAATTAAATTAACTGATTACAGTGCTACCAAAATTCTATTTTGGGGAGGGCGAAAAATTTGAAAAGAAAGAATCTTTTGAAAGAAGCTGGTGTGTTGCTGATTGGAGTACTACTGATATGTGTATCAGTTGCTGCAATGGCAACAACAACTGATAAACCTGATCTAACTTCACCAAAATGCGAAATGAATTTTTCAATAAAAAATTCATTGCCTAGTCATCTACAGGACAATGTTATCCTATGGGATAATTTCGTATTAGATTGGAATATAGCATATCATTCACAAGATGATCCACCAGAGGAACCAGAGCAATGGGATTCATTTGTAGCTGATGACTTCATGTTCGAGGAAGAAACCGAAGTCCACTGGGTATTCTGGCAAATCTATTATGGTTTTGCTCCGGGTAAAGATTATCACTATGATTGGAATATCACTTTCTTCGAGGACGATGGCACTGGTAACAATCCTGGGGATATTTATGAGGGCCCAATTACCATTGCTGATGCAGATATAGACAAAAGCCTTGCATACTTTAATTATACAACCGCGTGGGCTTGTGGGGCAACCGCATTTTTACCTGAGCCATTGACCTTCGATGCTGATACCAAATATTGGATATCGATATATAGTATTGGTCCAATCTATCCTCAAACATTTTTCCCTGTACATAATGAATCTCTTGGAGGGATATTACTTCACGAGGGTAAATTTAAATCCGAACATTGGGGATATCCTGATTGGACTGATTTTACAGTGGTAGATGGTGAACCATTAGACTCGAACTTCGTCCTTGGTGGAGATCCTCCGTTTGAAGTTACTATCAGTAAAGGACTTGGAGTGACCGCAACTGTCACCAATAATTTACCTCTTACAGAAGATGAGATTCTACATAATTTGACTGTGAACTTCACCGCAACCGGTGGTTTTGTCTTAAATAGGGAAAAAGGATTTGTAATCCCTGAATTCAGGGAAGGAACAACTGAGACTTTTAAATGGTACCCAATCGGGTTTGGAAGCATCGCAATTAATGTTGACATTAAAACATATGAAGTAGGTATAGGAACTGTAGAAGATACGGGTTTACTACTATTGCTCTTCGTACTCTAGAACAATAACCACTCTCTTTTTCTTTTTTTGATTAAAGTTATTATTCTTTAACCGAACTTATAGAAATCAATTATTCCTAAAGATGTATTTTCAGAATTGTAAGCTCTGATTTCCAATGTATGTAATCCTCTACTAGCTTGAAGATCCCAAGTAAATGGTTCTTCATCATCAGTATGATATAATTCATTATCAACATAGAATTCAACTCTGTTAGTGTTTTCAGCTGCAACTTCCACTTCTAGGTTTCCAAATATTCTAGCTGCTGCTTTTTGAAAAGGTAGTTTAGTAAAAATCGTTTCAAATCCTCTCCCAAATAAGTAGGTATGGTAAAATGTCGGTGTTTCAAAATATAACTTCGGAACATCAGGTTGTAGATTCCCATATACACCATCAATATACATCACACCTGTACCTTCTCCATACCAATCAGCGAACATATCAGCATAGTAAGACATTCTGAACCAACCATCCTCTCCCCATTTTGTTCCCCAGCTATTTTTTACAATCCAGCATTCATTACTATCATCATATCCAACTATGGCCACAACATGTCCTCCAGCTCGATCTCCCCATCGATGTTCATATACGCCTCCACGGTAATAGAAGAAATCTCTCCAAAAAAAGATACATGTAACAAGAGGGCCATATTCGATTAATGTATTTTTTATTGTTTCAATATCATGATCAATCCATCCCCATTCTTGGATTTTTACTGTTCTATTTTCCCATCCTGGAAGACTTTCAAAAGGATAGTCAAATGGTCTGTGTGGATCAGGGTAGCATCCTTCGTCAGGGACTCCAAATTCTATTAGGTAATCTGCTGCGTCTTCAATATTTACATATCCTGATTCATATGTTCCACCAGCATAGAAATAAAGGTGTGTTTCGGAAAGATCTGGGTCATATGGTTCTCCTATCTGGTATTGCATGATAGTTTCTAGAGAAGCAACTAAAGCATAGGCTTCACATGTAGGAGCTGGAGATTGATCTTTGATAGGTGTGGTATAGTCTGTGCCATTGATGTCCCGCCAACTAAAATAAGGGGGTAAATTACTTTGTTCTACATCATAATCTAGCATTTCAGCAGTTATAGGAACAATAGGGACGAGTAAAAGTATTAGAATAAATATCGTAACTGCTTTCTTCATATTTTTCCCCAAATCTATATTGTATACAATATAAATATATAAGATTCATCCTTTTTAATAATTTTTATGCCGCCCCTATGCAGTGTTGGAAATGAAATATGAATTTATATAAGGAAAGTATATTGTGCTAGCATTATGGTTGGTCATGATCAAACAAATTATAATACAGTATGCATTCAACGTTCGACCTATGAGACCATAGATCTTAATTTTTTACTAAAACCTCTTGGCGGCTTTAACAACTACATAAATAAAGGCGAACGGGTTTTATTAAAAGTTAATCTCCTAAACGCAAGTGCACCAGAAAAAAGAGTCGTCACTGATCCGTCTTTAGTTAAAAAGACAGCGGAGCTAGTATTAAAAGCTGGAGGAATTCCCTACATCGGCGATTCACCTTCTGGACGATTTACAAAGAGAAGACTCAATAAAGTATACGAGAAAGCAGGGTTATTGGAACTATCACGTGATTTAAGCATCGAACTGAATTATGATACCAATACCACAAAAGTACCAATTCCCAATGGTAAATTATTGAAAAAAACACCATTATGCAATTTTATACTCCAAGCAGACAAGATTATCGCTCTTCCCAAACTTAAAACACATTCTTATATGATAATGACACTTGCTACCAAGATCATGTATGGTGCAGTACCTGGGTTAAACAAGTCCAAATATCATTCTCTTTTTACTAGACGCTCCTCTTTTTCTGATATGCTACTTGATATCTTATCAGTCGCAAAACCTGATCTTATTATTATGGATGGAATAATTGGGATGCAGGGCAATGGTCCAGCAAGCGGAAAACCTGTTAACTTAGGAGTCCTCCTTGCTGCTGAGAATACCATTGCAATGGATATTGCAATATGTGAGATGCTTAGTATTGAACCAGTTGGAATACCAGTATTAAAGCGAGCTAAGTTGAGAAGACTCTGGCCTAACAAGATAACATATCCACAGCTAACACCAAACGATGTAAAATACACTGGTTTTATCCTTCCAATTACTGCAGGATATTTGCTCACGGGAAAGAAAACTCCTCAACAAAGCCCAAAAGTTACTTCGGAATGTATTTCCTGTGGACTATGTGAAGAAATTTGTCCTAAAAATGCAATCACAAATAAACCTGAGGGAGCGCAAATTGATTATGCAAAATGCATTAGATGCTACTGTTGTCATGAGATTTGTCCAGAAGAAGCGATTGAATTAGAGGTACTCGCTAAAATTATACAATAGCATTAATCATTCTAGTTGAATAATTTGGTTCGCACAATAAAGACCTGTAATGTATGATTCTTCTAAACCTGCCACGTTATAATCTCCAATAAGATACATGTTGTTTCCTCTGTTGGTTTCAATTAATGTATGACCATTTATGGTTCCTGCGAAATCCCAAAAGTGACTAGCGAGTACTTGAGGATTGAAAAAATATTCTTCTAGTTTAGGTCGCTTCTGTTTATAATATAAAAGATAGGTACCATCTTGCAGATCAGCAATGGCTTGTACATCTCCTATAGGAGAAAACAAATGATACTTCTTTCGTGCAACAATATCTTTTGGTTTTCCTTTTATATGAAGCATATTCGTACTGATAGGTTTATTTGTTTCTTTGACACCTGCAAAACGTTGAGACAATCTAATATCTGTAGCAAAAACTATGTTTTTTGAAGAGAATCGTTGATCATTGAATTTAATTTTGTAATATCCGTTCTTGTAACGCACATCAGTTACAGATCCAAGAGCTATTTGATCTTGAAAGGGAGCTATCATCCTTTCTTTTTCAAAGGTGAAGGTATATATTGGTGTGATAAGTGGCAGAAGAAACTGCAAGTAACTAAATGCATTCATTTCTGTTACTTTTGAAAATGTAGTTGAATACAGGGCTTTTGAAAGATAGGTGTCTGTCCCTTTCTGGAGATGATGTTCCATAATGAAATCAGTTGCATCTTTCATATAAAGTCCATGTAGAAAATCGTCGTTTTCAATTGCCCTTTTTTGAGATATTGTTTCAGATGCTTTTCGTAACTTTCTAAGAGCTCTCCTAAAATTATACAATAGTTTCAGTACTTTCATAAATTGAAACAGGTACAATAAAAGCTTGGGTTCATACAGAACAAACCATTTATTATTATCATGAAAACAGAAATCGCTCAATTTAATCCTTGAACGTAATTTGACATACTGTAATACATGATGATAATCAGAGCAGGCGAAAAACGCACCATAATTAACACTTCCATCGTTAGATGTGAGGATTCGCCCACCTATATCCTTACTAAGAATCAAGAAATCTTTACCATGTTCATGAAGACGTTTAGCGCAAGCCAAACCAGAGATGCCTGCTCCAACAATGATGGTATCGTGAGTTTTGGTAGTCATCCTTAAGGTAATAACTATGTGTCTTAATCTTTTTTTACTAATTTGGTCATTGGATTTGATAAAAATAAGGTACTAGTCATTACAACGTTACTTACCAAACAATTTTCTATAATAGCTAATCATTTTTGTTGACAATAGAACATGAAGTATTAAGATTATAAGAAAAGGAATAATGAGATTAGAATGAATTAAATGTGAAACCGGTTTTGAAAGGACAGAAAACGTTATAGTCTCTACGACATGATATTCAGTTATTCCAAATCCAGTAATAATATACAATGCAATCAAAAGTATCAATAGTAGATCAATACTTATTCTAACAATTCGAAATTTTTCCATACAATCCCATTAATCATCAAAGTAACTTTTATTTAAGTCAGCGTTGTTAGAATACCCTCTACTTTCCCAGTATCCTTCATAATCAGCATTATCTGACAATTCAATTTCTGTAACCCATTTAATCCATTTATATCCCCATTTGCTTTCTGCTACAAGTTGAAATGGCCAGCCTCTTTCTGGAGGGAGTGTTACATTGTTGATTTTAAATGCAAGTAAAATGTTGTTTCCCTCTGCATATTCTATAGGCAAAGATGTGGTATAGCCATCATAAGCATGAAAGATGAGAGTATTTGTACCTTCGAGTGGTTCTGATTCCTCTATTAAATCCTTTACAAGAATTCCATCCCAAAGTATTTTTACACTCCAACCTTCAACACAATGTAAAGTTATAACCTTCTTATAGTTTTGAAAATTATTGATTGTTTCGTTGTAAGTATAGTTCTTTTGATTTTTTACAAGACCTGTAATTTTAAGCAAGTAATTGCTCTTGTTTATGTATTGTGTCCCTTTTATAGAATTTTCTCTGAAATCAAATATTGAAGAAAGTTTTTCTCCGTTGTATTCACGTACTTCAACTGCATCTAAAAAAAGTTCTTCCTGAACACAACCGCTGAATACTAGTATTATAAATAAAAATCCTACTAACAATGCAATAATCTTTTTCATCGTTTTATATTAGTTAACAATTGTTAATATAGTTATCGGTTATTTGAAAAAAGTCAGTTAATAACATATTGTCGAAATAGCAACAGATATCCACAAATGGTTTAGATTTTAAAATCATTTTGATTTCAAATATCATAAATTAATGTAAAAGGACCAAAAATTCTAGCAAATGTAATTTTTTCTGGATTATTAGATTCTGATGCGGTTGCAGTTACAGTGATCATTGGTATATCTTTAATAATACATAACCCAAGACCAATAATAGGTATTCTGAGTGTTGACTGATCCCCAGGATCTAAACCTTTAAGTCCAGAACTCCATTCACGAGGGATAACAAAGATTCCTCCCTTAATCGATAGCTCCATCTCAATATCCCCAGCAGTATCCTCTCCACGATTTTCAAGGACAACCTTGATACCAAATCCACCGCTGATTTTAACAATATCAAGGATAGGAAAAACATATTTTGTCATAAGTGGGTACTGATCCTCATTTCCTCCACCTGGAATTGGGTAAGGTGTATCGCCAATACCATCTTCATTATTATCCTCCCCTGTATAATCGTCCCAGTAATTTCCACCGGAGGGGTATCCATCATCCCATATATTGATGCATTCATCATGTGCGTTTTGGGCATTAGAAATAAAATTATTGTGATAGATATGATTCTGATTGGATGATTCCCAAATCTGAATCCCTAAATACCAACAATTTTCAATGGTATTGCCAGAGATATTATTATAATTGCTACCATATTCTAAGAGTATTCCCACGGCACAATTAGTGATAGTATTTCTTTGAATCATGTTTTCTGTTGATTCCTGCATACTTATACCCATACCCCTATCCATAATCACATTATCAGAAATGATATTTCCAGAGCCGGCCCCTATTGCAATTCCATCCCACGGCATGGAAGATCCGATCTTCCCAAAGTCTCCATAAATATTCATCAACACATTAGAATAAATTTGGGTATCATTATTACTTCCTATACTTATACATAGAACATCTGCTTTGATTGTAAAATCTCGTACAATTACTCCGTCATTCGTAATCCAAATTCCGGGTTCAGTTCCAGAAGTCTCTATTACTGTTTCTTCACGTTGCTGACCATATAAATAAACTGGTTTATCGATCATAATGGATGTATATAGTCCAGAGAACACGAAAACTGTATCACCCGCAGTAGCATTATCAATACCATCTTGAATATGTCGAAATGGATGTTCCAACGAGCCATCCCATGGACCCTCTGTATTATCATCATTTACGAAGACGATCTTTTCTTCTTCTAAAGAGATCACTTTACCAAATACTGATTGAGTAATAATAACGAATGTCAATAAAAAAAGAGTACAACACGCTATAAATTTTCTAATTCTCATACGCATTATGAATTACCCCCCTTATTTGCTATAATGTGCCATGTATACATTTATCACTTTTATATTTTTTGGCGGTATTCTTCTCTATTTTTACTATCATGCGACAGAACCCATAAAATCTTTTAAAATAGTATCTTTTAATTCTATAGCAAAATTGACATGACGTTCTATAATTTTACTCCTTTCGAGAAGTGCGAGTGCATAGGCAATCCTCAAAATAGAAAACTCTAGGCTTCGATATGATACACCTTCAATATTAGCTTCAGAATTCAAGATATAGTCTTTTATGGCTTTCTTTATTGCTGGTTCATCAGCAGGTTCAATTCGTGTCTTAGCTGTTCTTGCCCAATCTAGATAAGCCTTAACAACGAGGGAATAATCTTTTGCATTCTTACCCATAAAACTATCAATGATATTCGATACATACTCTGCCCGTTGTATTCTTGAAATCCGTGAAACTTTAAAGGGAAAATCAAAACGATCGACTAGTGGTTGTTGAATTTTATTTATATCATTACAAGTTGCAATAACCCTGACTTCTGCTGTAAACATTTGTCGATTTTTACCTTTGGTAATTATATATTCGCCTTCCTCCATGGCCTGAAGAAGACCGTTTTGATCTTCAATAGACATCTTATCAAGCTCATCAACCAAAAGGACTGAACCATTAGACTGCGCAAGCAATCCAGGATGAATTGTTTTACCTCGTGCATCACCAACAAGACCTGTTTTCGATGTTAGCTCAGAGTTGACAAGAACTCCGTCCATCTTTTGTTGCCACCATCCCAAGAACTCTGATTTACCAGTGCCTGGGCCACCACAGAGTAAGATATGTAGTCTCATTCGCATATTAGGGCGATCATTTGTTACGCCCATCAAAAGTGAAGATTTTCGAATTATGTCCCATTGAGTCCCGACCAGATAGGGGCAAATGTGTTTAGAAAGAAACTCCAAAGGATTTTCTTTAGCAACTATCTGGAAATAGTCTTCAACTGCCATATATGATCTGCAAAAATAATATCGATTTCAGGTATATTTAATCTATGATTACCTATGAAAACACTTCTACGTCTTAATCCTAATCGCTGTACTTAAATCTTTCACCCTTCATTAGCATATGCCAAATAATAGTAAGCATCTTCCTACTCGCAGCAACAGTTGCCTTTGCTTTCCCTTTCTTTTTCATCACCCTATTATAAAGTCTTGTTATAGAGCTGCTTTGACAGTATCTAATGTGTACATGAGTAGATTGGACCAGTATCCATTTGATATGCTGATTGCACTCCTTAAGGATCTTTTCATGATAGACATGACTACCTGATTGAATGGTACGTGGTACAAGTCCAGCATAGTTGCATAGCTTCTTTGGGTTGGAAAATCGTGAGAATTCTCCTATTTCTGTGAAAATCACCATGGCACTGTAATAACTGATCCCTGGAATGCTGGTGAGAAGCATAGCCTGTTCATTACTTTTACACAATGTTTCTATCTTCTTTTGAGTTTGTTTCCTTTCTTGAAGTAACGTTTCAACGATGGTAAGATAGCTATTTAGCCGATATTGCTCAGACTCTTTCAGCTTTAGATCTCTCAGAAATTTCATACCACTAGCACCGAAGAGGTCACTGAACTTATGTTTTATACCGTTTCTGAGTAGTATCGCATGGATCTTATTCTTATGTCTATTGATATCCTTCCGAAGGGAAATGCTGTGTCTAAGGATGTCTCGTTGTTCTATGATCTCTTTTGGTGGTATGTATGCTGTGGCAATAAAACCAGTCCGAAGACAATGTGCAATACTACGAGCATCCAAAGGATCAGTCTTTATCTTCGACTCGGCAATCACCTTTGTTCTTCTGATGTTGACAAGCGTGGTATCAACCCCAAGAGAATTCAATGTTTCATAGACATGATACCATGTACAGGTGGCTTCTATCGCAGCTTTAATCTTCTCACTATCTAATCCGTCTACAAATCTTCTTATACCATTTATGTCGCTTTTGAACTTCTGTTCCTTTAGTATGGTTCCATCTTTATCCATTGCAGCAGCTTGAATGAAATTTTTATGTATATCCATTCCAATATAGGTTGTACGCATAAGGGAATATCACCTCCTTTTATTGCGTAAATGTGGGCAATTTAACGACATGTACCTATTCGTGCTCAAACTGTTGGCACATATTGACTAGTCGTTATGAAGGGCACCCAATTAGAGTAACGGTCTCTATCGGACCATAATCATAGCGGGCTGCCCTTGCCCTCTGCCAATTATTCTTCTGAATGGCTGAGAGCCTAAAAGAAGTGTTTTCATGTCATTAGAGACGTTTTTTTATATTGTTTGAAAAATTAGTATTATTGTCTTATAATTTTAGTATTTTAGAAGGAATATTTAAATATCATAAAGTTTCTTTATTTATCAAAAAGAATAACCTTAGGGGGAGAATAATGATAAAATATCGAAAGATTGGTAGTTTTGTAATATTTTTAATACTTGTTTTTTGTATTCCACCAATTGCATCCTTCAACTTAGATTTAGCACAAGACTCTGAGACGGCAGTGTATGGGTGGGTGTATTATGCTGATGGAGTGACGCCCTTGGATTCCGCACCTGTTGATTCACTCATGATCGAAGTGGTCAATGATACTGGAGGTGTCTACGGTGTTTATTTCACTGAACCAGATTTGACTGGTTTATACATCGTGCAGGATGTTACTTGGACCCCTGAATACAACATTGTCCAAGTAACGTATAACGATGGAATGTATTTGGGCTTTAATTTTGATGTTGCAGATAACGTGGGTCCTGGTGAGACCCGGATTGATGTTGTGACCAACATGCCGGTACCAACCACCATGGTCCATGGAACCGTATATTATATTGATGGAGTAACACCATTAGATTGTGCACCTCTAGATTCCCTCACTATAGAGGTCTGGCATCCCTACCATGGAATGGCTCCTTTTGGCCCCTATATCACCCAGCCAAATATATATGGAGAATATAACATAATGGTTCACTATACTCTCTTCTACAATGAGATACGTGTTTACTACGATGATGGAACGTATTTGGGCTTTAATTCCGCTGTTGCAGATAATACCGGCCCAGGAGACACCACCATCGATGTTGTAACCAATGTGCCCCTGCCAATCACGGCAGTATATGGATGGGTATATTACGAAGATGGTGTGACACCATTGGAAAATGCACCATTAAATTCATTGAAGATTGACGTGGTTGATTCTTTTGGAGCTGTACTTGGAACATGGTTTACCCAGCCAGATATGACTGGTTTATACATCGTGCAGGATGTTTCTTGGACTCTAAGGTATAATATTGTGAATGTAACCTATAATGACGAAATGTATTATGGTTTTAATTCTGGTGTTGCCGATAACCAGGGTCCTGGTGAAACCTGGATTGATGTCGTGATCAACAGGCCGGTACCAACCACTATGGTCCACGGTACTATATACTATGATGATGGAGTAACACCGCTAGATTGTGCACCCCCAAACTCTCTAACCGTAGAAGTCTGGCATCCCGACGCTGGCATGGCTCCGTTTGGCCCCTATATCACCCAACCAGATATGGATGGAGAATATAACTTGATGATTCACTATACTCTTTTTTACGATGAGGTACGTGTCTACTACGATGATGGAATATATACTGGTGTAGGAATTGGAGTTGCAAATAACAATGGCCCAGGGGACACCCTCATTGATGTTATAACCAATATGCCGGTTCCTACTCTGACCATTTTTAAAGAAGTTGGACAGCCGAATATGACTGGTTCTGGCGGTTCGCCTGATTGGTGGGTTACCTCGGAGACACCCATTGCCATTGATGCTGAGGCTACCGGTGGTGAAGTGACAGAGGTGATGCATAAAATCAACGACGGAGAGTGGATAACTATTCCTTTAAATGAGCTTCCAAAAGAGATTTATTTTGGAGGAGATTGTGTGCATGAGTTATCAATCAAAGCAGTTGATTCTCATAGCAATGTAGTTTATGATAATGAAACATTTTATGTAGATAACCAGGTTCCTGGAATGGTCCTCGAAGTGTTTCCTCCCATGGGTGTCCATCCATCTGGTGCTCATCTCATT
>Ga0209635_10000763_pt1 | contig 23017 bp, 27 predicted proteins | sample DeeMarSWOR230_32_FD_187463 | JGI IMG/M metagenome (GOLD analysis project Ga0209635, IMG submission 187463) | Marine sediment microbial communities from White Oak River estuary, North Carolina - WOR-2-30_32 (SPAdes) (version 2) | ecosystem: Environmental > Aquatic > Marine > Intertidal zone >...
AGAAAAACCATTATTCAAAGCATGTTAAAAATCACGCGGAAAGAAAAGACAAGTTTGAAAATTTATCTGGAACTGAAATAAGAAATATATACACTCCAGAAGATATTGAACATTTAAATTATAATAGAGATATTGGTTTTCCAGGAAAATATCCATTTTTAAGAGGTATTCATTCTACCATGCACCGTGGAAGATTGTGGACAATGCGACAGTTTGCTGGTTTTGGCAGTGCTGAAGAGACAAATGAGCGATATAAATTTTTATTGAAACATGGTGAAACAGGCCTAAGTGTAGCTTTTGATTATCCTACTTTATATGGCTATGATACAGATCATCCTCTTTCTCGTGGAGAATTTGGAAAATGTGGAGTTGCTGTCTCATCTCTAAAAGATATGGAGATTTTATTTGATGGTATCCCTGTGGATGAAGTTACAACCTCTATGACAATAAATGGTCCAGCTCCTATTATCTGGGCGATGTATATTGCAAATGCTGAAAACAGAGGTATTAGCAAAGATATTATTGGTGGAACTATTCAGAATGATATTTTGAAGGAATATATTGCACAGAAATCTTTTATTTTTCCACCAGAGCCATCGATGCGTCTTATTGTTGATACGTTCGAATATGGTTTCAAACAGTTACCACGTTGGAATACAATAAGTATAAGCGGATATCATATAAGGGAAGCTGGTTCAACTGCTGTCCAGGAACTAGCTTTTACTTTAGGTGATGGAATTGAATATGTAAAAGCTGCAATGAAGAGAGGACTAGAAATTGATAAATTTGCACCAAGACTAAGTTTCTTTTTTAATGCACATAACGATTTTTTTGAAGAGATAGCAAAGTATCGTGCTGCTCGAAGAATTTGGGCAAAAGAACTTAAAAAATTGGGTGCAAAGAAGACACGCTCTCTTTTAATGCGTTTTCATACTCAAACTGCTGGATGTACTCTTACAGCTCAACAGCCTGAAATAAACATTGTACGTGTTACGATGCAGGCTCTTTCAGCAGTTCTTGGTGGCACTCAATCTTTACATACAAATTCAATGGATGAGGCATTGGCACTTCCATCTGAAAAAGCTGTACGTATTGCATTAAGAACACAACAAATTATAGCTGAAGAGAGCGGAGTTTCAGATACGATTGATCCATTAGGTGGTTCTTATTATATAGAATGGTTAACTGATAAAATGGAAGAAAAAACCTATAATTATTTTGATAGGATTGAAAAGATCGGGGGGGTAATTCCTGCAATTGAAAAAGGTTTTTTTCAACGTGAAATCGCTGAAAGCGCGTACAAGTATCAAAAGGATGTTGACAAAAATAAGCGCATAATTGTTGGTGTTAATAAATATAAGACAGATGATGATATTTCTATACCAATCCTAAAAATGGATGAAGAAGGTGAGAAACGTCAGATTAAAAGGTTGGAAAAATTAAGGAAGGAAAGAGATAATTCAAAGGTTGAGAAAAATCTTAAAAAACTTAATAAAGTAGCTAAGGGAGATGAAAACATGATGCCTTATATTCTTGATTGTGTTCATTCATATGCAACACTTGGAGAAACATGTGGTGTGTTAAGAGAAGTCTTTGGAGAATATAAGGAACCTGCTATATATTGAGGAGAAATATATATGGAAAGAAAAATTAGAGTACTTGTTGCAAAACCAGGTCTTGACGGTCATGATCGCGGTGCAAAGATTGTTGCTCGTGCTCTACGTAATGCTGGTATGGAGGTAATTTATACAGGTCTGCATCAGACAGCAGAGATGATAATTGAAACTGCAATCCAAGAAGATGTTGATGTTATTGGATTGAGTCTTTTATCCGGTGCTCATATGACTTTATTCAGAGATGTTACTAAATTATTAAAGGAGAAGAATATGCAGGATGTCTTGGTTTTAGGTGGGGGTATTATTCCGAAAGAAGATGTATCAGTACTTAAAAAAGCGGGTGTTGATGGTGTTTTTGGACCAGGTACTCATACAGAAGATATTGTTGTTTTTATTAAAAAAAATGTGAAACTATGAATGATATTACCTTAAAGGTTTTAAAAGGTGAACCAAGATCTGTTGCTAGATTAATTACACTTGCGGAAAATAGTTACCCTGAAGCTGCTATTGCTATGAAAGATATTCATCCACATACAGGAAAGGCTCATGTAATTGGTATTACTGGTGTAATGGGAGGTGGTAAGAGTACTCTTATAAGTGAGATTACAAGAGAATATAGAAAGCAAGACAAGAAAGTAGGAATCATTGCAATTGATCCAACAAGCCCCTTTAGTGGAGGGGCCTTACTTGGTGATAGGGTTAGGATGATGGAACTTGCTATGGATGAGGGTGTTTTTATTCGTAGCATGGGAACTCGAGGAATGCTTGGTGGTCTTACTAGTGCGGTTTATGATGTGGTTGAGATACTTGATGCATCTGGAAAAGATATTGTAATCGTTGAAACTGTAGGGGTTGGTCAGGCTGAGGTTGATGTAATAAAGATTGCTGATAGTACCCTTGTAGTTTTAGTTCCAGGTCTTGGTGATTCTGTTCAGACTATTAAAGCGGGGGTTATGGAAATAGCTGATATTTATGTAATAAATAAATCTGATAGGCCAGGTGTTAATCAGACCGTAGCTGAAGTTGAAAGCTTAGTTGGCATTGATTGTTCAAATAGAGATAGAAAAATACCAGTTCTAACAACAAATGCAAGGAATGGTGAAGGAATTAAAGAACTTGTTGATGAAATTATAAAACATAAAGAATATTTAGATAATAGTAAAGAATTTGATATTAAGCGAATGAAAAGATATGAAGCTGAATTAATCGAAATAATTAGAAAAAGACTAATGAACTTAATTTTTGATGAATCAAAGTTTAAAGATAAAGTAGAATTACTAATTTATAAGATCTTTAAAAAAGAAGTGGATCCATATACTGCTGCAGATGAAATACTTGGTAAGATTTTAAAATAAAAACTAGGTATATACATTTTTTAATAAAAAATATTTTGTATAACATTTATCAATTATAATAAAAATAACTATTGATATCGTTATTTGCCGATAGTTTTTAACCAAAATTATTTAACTATAAATATAATAATATTATTGGTAATATGAATATCGATTATTTTGAGAACAAAAACTCCATAAATAAATCATTTTTAAATACGATTTATCCAAATAAATGTGAACCAATAATTTGGGATAGTTAGTAATAACGGATATTAATATTTTATTTTCCTTTAAACGTTGGTTTTTTCTTTTCTACAAATGCATACATTCCTTCTTTTTGATCTTCTGTTGAGAAACTTGATGAGAAATATGAAATTTCTAAAGAGCAGGCCGAATGTATATCAATATCAGCACCTTTGTTTACAAGAGATTTAATGAAATCAGTTTGAATTGGTGATTTACTAGCGATTTTTTTAGCAATGTTCTTAGTTGTTTCCATAAGCTTGCTATCCTCAACAACCATATTAATAAGACCAATACGACAAGCCTCATCAGCATTAATATTCTCTCCAGTTAATAGAAGCTCCTTTGCCTTCATTCTTCCAACAAGTCTAGGTAATCTTTGGGTTCCGCCGAAACCAGGATGAACACCAAGGTTAATCTCAGGTTGACCAATTTTTGCACTAACAGATGCAATACAAATATCACATGCCATTATCATTTCACATCCACCGCCAAGCGCATATCCGTTAATTGCTGCTATGAATGGAAGCCTTGAGTTTTCAATTTTTAAAAGCATACTATGTCCAAGCTCCGAAAATTCCATTGCCTCAAGAGATGTCATGTCCTTCATCTGATTAATATCCGCTCCTGCAATGAATGCTTTCCCTTCACCAGTTAATATTGCTACTTTTATTTTTTTATCCAGATTTAGTTCATCAATGGCTTTTGAAATTTCTTGTATTGTTTCTTTATTTAAAGCGTTTAAAACCTTAGGTCTATTTATTTTTATAATACCAATTTCTCCCTTTTTTTCTACTAAGATATTTTTATAATTCATAAATAATCCACCTACTTACTATAATCAAAAAAACCTTTTCCAGTTTTCCTACCAAGATAACCTGCTTGAACCATCTTTTTAAGAAGAGTACAGGGTCTATATTTTGAATCGTTGAAACCTTCATAGAGTACATTCATAATGTCTAAGCATACATCTAGACCAATGAGATCTGCAAGTGCTAATGGGCCCATAGGATGATTCATTCCAAGCTTCATAACATTATCAATGTTTTCAGCAGTTCCGGTACCATCCATAAGACAAAAAATTGCTTCATTTATCATAGGAATAAGCACACGGTTTGATACAAAACCTGGTCCATCGTTGACTTCAACTGGTATTTTATCCATTTTTTTTGAAAGATCAATAATTAACTTAGCAGTTTTATCAGAGGTTCTTAGACCTCGTATTACTTCAATAAGTTTCATCAAAGGTACAGGATTCATAAAATGCATACCAATAAACTTGTCAGATCTATTTGTAACCGAGGCAAGATCTGTTATTGGAATAGTTGAAGTATTAGATGCAAAATACGTTTCTTTCTTGCAAATTTTATCTAACTCCTCAAACAGTTCTTTTTTTATCTTAATATTTTCAAAGATTGCTTCTATAACTAAATCAGCATCTTTTAGATCCATAAGTTTTGTCGTACCTTTTATATTTGAAAGAATCTTCTTTTTCTCATTAATTGTCATCTTTCCTTTTTCAATACTCTTATCAAGAAAAAGCTCTATATGACTAATTCCTTTTTTAACAAATTCATCTTTAATATCTCTTAAAATCACGCTAAAACCTGCTTTTGCAGCTACAAGAGCTATACCATGTCCCATCTGACCTGCACCAACTACTCCTATCTTTTTAAATATCATAAAATACCTCCTTTTTATCTTTCAATTATCATTGAGACCGCGTTTCCGCCTCCAAGACAAATTGTTGCAAGACCACGGTTTTTATTATATTTCTTCATTGCATGTATAAGGGTAACTAATATTCTTGAGCCGCTACAGCCAATAGGATGACCAAGAGCTACAGCACCTCCATGGACATTGAAGATATCCTGAGGAATCCCTATCTCTTTTATTAAAGCTATAGATGCAGATGAAAATGCTTCATTATGCTCAACCAAGTCAATATCGTCAATAGTGAGATTCATCTTTTTAAGAAGATTTTTTACACCGGGAATAGGGGCCTCCATGACGTACTCCGGTTTAACTCCACTTGTATTATAACCCTTGATTGTTGCAAGAGATTCAATTCCCATTTTTTCTGCCTTTTCTTTACTCATAACAACAACAGCAGAACCACCATCTGTAATCTGAGATGCATTTCCAGCTGTGACTACTCCATCTTTTTTAAAAAATGGTTTAAGTTTGGCCAGATTTTCGACAGTGGTACCTTCTCTAATTCCCTCATCCTTATCGAAGATAATATTGTTGTCTTTTTTCTGTTTAATTTCTATTGGAATGATTTCCTCTTTAAAGCTACCATTTTTAGTTGCTTTCTCTGCCTTCTGTTGACTCAATGCAGCAAATTCATCACAATTCTCTCTTGTAATATTATTCCTTTCTGCAATGATCTCCCCGGTATGCCCCATATGGAAGTCATTATAGACATCCCATAATCCATCATGTACCATAGAATCAATGATTTTACTATCGAACATACGGTAACCGAATCTTGCCTTGTCAAGAATATATGGACAGTTAGTCATGCTTTCCATTCCACCAGCAACAACACAGTCTGCATCTTCACATTTTATTGCCTGAGCAGCCAAAACTACAGCTTTAAGAGATGATCCACAGACTTTATCGACATGAAAAGCACCAGCTTCATATGGTATATCAGCATAAATTGCAGCCTGTCGAGCTACATTTTGACCAAGACCTGCTTGTACGACATTTCCCATTATTACTTCGCCAACATCTTTTTGTTTTATTCCTGCTTTCTTAACAGCTTCTTTAATAGCAATTCCACCGAGTTGTGGAGCTGAAAAACTCCTCAATGCACCTGAAAATTTTCCTTGTGCAGTTCTTACACCTGAAACTATTACAACCTCTTTCATTTATTGCGCCTCCTCCAAATGATAAGCGTATTCAAGGCAATAAGATTAAGATTTAAAACGTTTTCCAATATATCATATAAGTAATAGCATTAATAGGATTATTTCAACATCTCACATTAACTTTTAAGGAGCACAGATCTCCTAGTTCTGCTTCAAGTACATCTCCTTTAAATATCTCCCCAATTCCTTCAGGTGTTCCTGTTATTATTAGATCTCCTCTTTCAAGAGTCATAATCTCTGAAATAAATTTAATAATTCTTTCAACGGAATAGATCATATTCTTTGTATTAGAATTCTGCTTTATTTTTCCATTTACTTTTAAAGATATATTAAGGTTATTTGGATTTGATACATTTTCCTTCAAAACAACTTCACTAATTGGCGCAAATGTATCAAAACCTTTGGCTATGCTCCATGGCCAACCATTCTTTTTTGCCTCTAACTGAATATCTCTTGCAGTTATGTCTAGGGCAATTAGATAGCCTAAAACATGGTTTAAAGCTTCTTCTTGTTTTATGTTTTTACATTTTTTTCCAATTACAACTCCAAGTTCAACTTCATGATGTAAACAATTTGACATTTTTGGAATTATTATGGATTCACCATTGAAAATGACAGAACTTGCAGGTTTCAGGAAGAGAATAGGATCTTTTGTTATCTCAGTAACCATTTCTAGCGCATGTTTTTTATATGTTCTTGCTAAACAAACAATCTTTCCAATAGGAATCTTTTCATTATAATTTTCCTTGAAAGTATAAATCATGTTTTATGCAACGACTCAGACATTTTAAAGATTTCACAATAATTTCAGATCTCGATTTTATAAATTTAATAATGATGTGATGAGTGAATGGATAATTTTTTACTGTTTAATTAGTGAATTTCATAGAAATTTCCAGACAATACGTTGTGCATGCAGTATTTCTTCTCCACTTCTTATTGCAGTGATTTTTAACAAGTGTTTTGAGAATGAAGTTTTATTCCATTCCCATTCGTAAGGAGGTTCTTCATCTGTATATAGCAATTGGTCGTCTAGTATAAAATTCATTTGATCTATCTCTTCAGATAAATTGTTAACTTGTGCTCTAACTATAATATTTCCGATGATAATAGTTGCTGGAAATGAATAAATATATTTCCAGAGTATTTTAAACGATTTTTCTTCACCAAATATATAGAGCTTTTGTTCCATAGGTTGGGTAATTAAAATAGATGAACCTGCATTTGTTTCCCCAACAGCTAAAAAATCAATTCCATTATTATCTTGACCAGAATATCGATCGGCTGAGAAAATGGAAATGTTTGTATCCCAATGCTCATGAACTCCTAGACTCTCTGATAAAAAAACCTCATCATTTTCTGGGTCGTATGTTTCATTTGGAGGTTCTGCTGCTTGATGTAAATAGTTTTGAGATCCTTCAATAGGACAAGGTCCCTCTGTGTGAAGAAAATCATACATAACGGAATCAATTGCAACTGGATCCTGTGAGAAAAACAAGCTATTAGTCCAATCATCGTTAAAAGGATACATATTAAATTTGCTAATTGTACGATGATCTTGAAGGGTTCCATATGTTCCATCTCCAATATATAGAAGAGTTTTTTTACCAACGTGCTTATGTGCAAAAAGATCAGTTTGAGGTGCTGGATTACCTATTATTTGTCCAGATTCATGATAAGTATGAAGGTCCTGAACAGATTCAATGAACGTGCCAAACATATTTTTTCCAGACAATGTAACACCATTATTAATCGGGTGTTTTTTCAACAACGGCATATTAATTATATAATCGGCATCGACAACACAGACAGGTAAAGTTCGAATAGTTCCATCCTTAAAGTATATTTTTTCTGAACTAGGTTGGACTTTTTCTCTTCCATATGCTCCACCGTTATTATCAATAAAATTTACATCTGGAAAATCTATAAAAATAGGATCGTAAAACCAGTTACCTATTTGTCGAGATGCATCATATACTGTAATGTCATGCTGTTTAATTCCTACAATATTTACAAGTTGATTAAGGAGTGCTTTCACGACATAGGGGTTTGCATCTCGATCATTATCTTTTTTCACATATCCATTTATAAAATCAATGGGACTTCCGCAGTTATTGAGGTTAATCTTAATCGCGATTTTCTCTCCAGTTTGATATCCTATATTTCCTCTGTCGTTTTTGTTATTGAAATATTGGAAAATGATATTCCATGCAGAATAATCGTCTGATTCACCTGTTAATTCCTGTATTCCCTTGGAATACATCTCATTTATAATTGTTTGATTATTATTATCCTCTTCCCACCAGTAACCATTTAGATTTTCTTCAGTGACATCTGGATCCCAAATCCATACTACCCTCCCAGGATTAATTCCAACGGGTATTCCAATAGGATCTTTTGGAGTTGGATTCCATGGAGTTGTTTCAGAGTCTGTATTTAAATAATTCTCCGCAAATACCATTCCTGAGATAGTAAAAGTAATTACAAAAATAACTATGATGGTTGGTAAAATTGAAGTTGTTTTAAACCTAACCTTTTTTATCCATATGGAAAGTCCATGGAATAGTGTTCCCCAAAAAGCAATATATCCTAATGCAATTGGTATGGAAATTTGCTGACATGGATACTGCGACCTATGAGGTGCTGGAATTACCCTAATTAAAAACCAAATAAGACAAGCAATTCCTAATAAGTGAAACGATAAACCTTTAAGGTTTTTAATTCTGCATAAAATTTTTTCTTTAATTTTTTCTTCATTTATATTCCCCAGATATCTATATTAATTTAACAATAGCGGTATAAAGGTTGACCTCTGATATCATGTTATATTTCATTATATAATTTTATTATAATTTATACGAATAGTGTTATATATAATTTTATCAAAATCCTTCTCATTATCTGAATAATTTCGATAAATGTCTCTATTTACTCTATTTGATTTATATCAGTATTTATTCCATAAGTTTCATTAATATTTGGTTGTTACTGTGAATGAGGAAGATATGAAGTTTATTCCTAACTCCAAAATAAAAGACTCTATGCTAAAGGATATAGGCTTAAATGATATAGAAGAATTATTTTCCGATATCCCAAAAAAAATTGGCATTAAAGAGTTAGATCTACCCAAAGGTTTATCACAGTTAGAAACAAATCAGAAACTTAGGGGGATAGCAAAGAAAAATAAATCTTTTCATGATATTATTAGTTTTATTGGCGGGGGTATTAAACCTCACTATATACCATCAGTTATTAAAACTATCATTTCAAGAGCAGAGTTTTATACAGCGTATACACCGTATCAATCTGAAGCCTCTCAAGGTTTTCTCCAATCAATGTTTGAATATCAAAGTATAATCTCTGAGATAATGGGCATGGATATCGCAAACTGCTCATTATATGATGGGGTAACTGCACTTAGTGAAGCTGTTCTAATGTGCACTCGGATTAAAAAGAAAAAAACCTTTTTAATACCTGGAAATATTTCCTGGGAAAAAAAATCTGTTTTGAAGAATTATACTAAGGGACCAGAGATAAAAATCAAAGAAATTGCTTATGATAAAAAAACTGGAAAAATAGATTTAATTGAACTGAAAAATCATATAGATGAGGATATATCTGGTGTATATTTAGAAAATCCAAACTTCTTTGGTATTTTTGAAGACGATGTAAATGAAATCAGCGAGATTGTGAAGGGTTCAGGTTCTCTTTTTGTTGTTGGAGTTGATCCGATCTCACTTGGTATCGTTAAAAGCCCTGGTGATTATTATGCAGATATTGTTATTGGTGAAGGGAGATCTTTTGGTAATCCAATGGATTTTGGTGGTTCAAGTTTAGGTATTTTTGCATGTAAAAAAGAATTTTTACGACAGATTCCTGGAAGAGTTATTGGTTTGACAAAAGATAAAGAGGGTAAACGTGCTTTTTGTATGGCTCTTCAAACAAGGGAGCAACATATTAGACGTGGTAAAGCTACAAGTAATATTTGTACTAATGAGGGTTTATGTGCTCTTGCTTCAACAACCTATCTTTCATGGCTTGGCAGTGATGGCTTAGAATATCTTAGTAAAACGAATTTTGAAAAGGGGCATAGACTTGCTAAACGCATTGAATCATTAGATAGTCTTGAAAAGGTGTTTACAGGCATCCATTTTAATGAATTTGTAATAAAATCTGAAAAGGATGCTAACATTATAATTAAAAAATTGTTGAAAAAAGGAATTCAGGGTGGTTTGATTATTGATAAGTGGTATCCTGAACTTAAGAATTGTATGCTTTTTGGTGTCTCTGAATTACATAGCAATGATGATATCGAAAAGTTGGTATCAGCGTTAAAGGAGGTAACAAATGTATAGATTCGCTAATTATAATGAACCGCTAATAAATGAATTAGTTAAATCTAAAAAGGAGAAATGTAAAATCCCAAATTTACTTCCAAGTTCACTAAAAAGAAAAGAGAAAATCAATATCCCAAATCTTGATGAAACTCAGGTTGTACGTCATTTCCATCACCTTAGTCAAATGAATTATGGTATTGATACTGGAATATACCCGCTTGGTTCTTGTACTATGAAATATAATCCTAAGATCTGTGAAGAAATAGCTTCTTGGGATGATTTTACAAATATTCATCCATTTCAGGATGAATCTACAATCCAGGGTAATCTTCAAATAATGTTTGAATTAGAGCGAATGCTTTGTGAGATAACTGGGATGGATTTTTTTACACTTCAACCTGCAGCTGGTGCTCATGGTGAATTTTTAGGTATGCTTCTGACAAGGGCTTATCATGAATTTAATAGAAATTTTGAAAGAAACGAGGTTATTCTACCCGATACTGCTCATGGTACTAACCCTGCAAGTGTAGCTATGGCCGGATATAAACTAGTAGAGATTTCATCAACAAAGAATGGAACTGTAGACATAGATATGCTTAAGCATGCTCTATCAAACAAAACTGCTTGTTTCATGCTTACGAATCCCAATACTCTTGGTATTTTTGAAGATGAAATCCTGGAGATCTCTAAACTTGTCCACGATGCTGGTGCTTTACTATACTATGATGGTGCCAATATTAATGCAATAATTGGCAGAGAACGACCCGGTGATATGGGTTTTGATATTGTTCATCTAAATCTACATAAAACATTTTCAACACCTCATGGTGGAGGAGGACCTGGTAGTGGTCCAGTTGGTGTGAAAATAAACCTGGAAAAATTTCTTCCAATTCCTAGAATTTGTAAAAACAAGAACCGATTTTTCTTTGATTACGATGTACCAGATTCAATTGGTAAAATCAAAGGATTTTATGGGAACTTTTCTGTTCTATTAAAGGCATATATTTATATCATTATGATGGGCAAGGATGGTTTGAAGGAAACATCTGAAATTGCTGTTTTAAATTCAAATTATATGAAGGAGAAAATAATTAATATAGGAGGGTATGAATTACCTTATAAAAAACTTAGAAAACATGAATTTGTTTTAAGCTGTAATAAGCTGAAACAAGAAAAAAACATCAGAGCAATGGATATAGCAAAAAGGCTTTTGGATTATGGATTTCATCCACCTACAATTTATTTCCCTCTTATTGTAAAAGAAGCGTTGATGATAGAACCTACCGAATCAGAGACTAAACAGGAACTTGATCGTTACATAAATGCTCTAGTTAAAATTGCAAATGAAGATCCAGATGTTGTAAGAAATTCACCTAACAATACACCAGTTAAACGTGTTGATGAAGTTGGTGCTACTAAGAATCCGATTCTCACCTGGAAAATGATTTAATTTGCTCCTTCAGGTTTTTCGTAAAGTGTTAATAGAATTCCAAGTATTCCAGATAGAACAAAAACTATCGTTATAGAATATATACCTGGATCGTACCATACACCGAATCTGATACCCCAAGATATATAAAAAAGAATTCCAGCAATAAGGGCCAATAAGGCAAATATTGTGAACACATTGTAATTTTCAATATTGATTTTTATCATTTTTTTTCACCTTTTTATATTATATATAGGATGGGGGCACTGGGATTTGAACCCAGATCGGCGGGTCTCTTCTCAGGTCATCGCTCCAGTTATTCATCATAAATCAGATGACCCTCTTTTAATCATACCTAACTGGAGCCCACAATGATGCCGGGTTACACCATGCCCCCATTTTACTTACGTCTACTCTTTTTTTCACGTCTCATTCGTTTTTTTCGCCATTTCCAGCGCATTTTTCCTTTCTTCTTCCATACTCGTGAACTACGTTTCATATTTGAATTCCCTTTAATTTTATGGCTTGCCCTAAACATCTGCCTATATTTAATGGTTTAGGAAAAATATATCGAGCATTTTGAAAAATATATGGATGTTATGTTGTTTGAATCATATTTTCATTTAATTTATAATCTGTCCAAACATACTTACATCTTGTACAATATCGCCCTATTGATACCCATTGTTGTTTTCCATTTTTTGGGTTTTTATGTCTATAAATTCTCACCAATTTTTGAGTGCAATTTGGGCACTTATTATTAAAAGAATCTTTATAATTATTATCTCCTATTTTATATATAAGCGTATCAGATACTATTTTGTAGATATATGAACAGTTTGTGCAAAACCATGCTATAGACATCCATTTTCTCTTTCCCATAATACTTTTATTTTGATAGATTCTTACAGCTTTTGAGTTGCATTCTGGACATTTTTTTCTTATATATTACACCACCATAGAATTACTTTAAAATCTTTTATATATGAGGAATTTCTATTATAAATTTACTTCCTTTATCTAAATTACTTTCCGCCCATATTTTTCCATTATGTCTTTTAATTATCTCTTTGCTTATAAACAAACCCAGACCGGTACCATCACTTTCGCGATCATTACTAGTATATGCTTGATAAAACTTTGTAAATATCTTCTTTAATTCGTTATTTGAAATACCAATTCCTGTATCTTCAATGAAAATTAATATATTGCCATCCTCTTTTTTAGCATCAATAGTTATACCTCCTTGATTTGTAAATTTTATTGCATTTATTAATATATTTTTTAATACTTGTTCTAATCGATATCGGTCGCCTAGAATGTAGGGTAATTTTCTTGGTGTGGTATTTATCAGAGTCAACTTCTTACTATCAATAGCAGGCATCATATCCTCCACAATTTCATCAAGAATTTCAACTATATTTAACTTCTCCATATTAAATGTCATTGTATCACTATCAAGTCTAGATACATCCAAAATGTCATCAACTAATTGAAGAAGTTTTTCAGTATTTCTAAGACTAATCTCTCCCCATTTTTTTATTTTTTTATTAACATTCTCATCTGATATTATTAAATCTAGGTAACCTTTAATAGGAGTAATAGGAGATTTAAGTTCGTGGGCTGCAATGTTCATAAATTCAGTTTTAAGCAGCTCGGATTTCTTTAGTTCATCTTTAATTCTCTTGTGTTCAGTGATGTCATGTACCGTACAAGCTATCCCAGTAAATTCATTATTACCATCCTTTAATGGTGTTAGACTAACTTCGATGGGGGTAATACCCTCTTGTCTGCTAACAAGCTCTAATTCAATATCCTTTATTTTTTTATCTTTTTTTCTTGCATCAATGAAAATTTGCTGAAAAAGATAAACCGAATCGTCTGAAAGATAATCTCTAAAAGGAGTTCCAAGGAGTTGACTTTGCTGTTTTTTACACATTTTTTCAAAGGAGGGATTTATGTATGTCAAACGACCAAGAGGATCAATAGTTATAATACCATCTGAAGACATTTCAGCTAGAGTTTTGTATTTGTAACCAAGTGTTGTTAATTCCCTTCGGGTTCTTTGACGTTTAGTTATATCTCGAATAAATACTACGTTTGCTCTTTTTCCCATATACTTTATATTGCAACCTATTCCCTCAATCCATATTTTTTTATTTGAAGCAGTTACTGCTTTATATGAGTTTAAAAATCCACCTTTTCCTATCCTTAATAAAATCTGATCTTTTATTACTCTTTTACGATATTTTAAATCAATAAAATCCAATAAGTTCTTACCAATAGCTTCTTCATTACGTTTGAATCCAAATATATTTGCAATTGCATGATTTGCAAATAGAATCTTGCCTTTGAAATCAAGGATTAATATTCCTTCTAATGAATTTTCTACTAGTTTCTTATATAATTCTCCATGATCATTATCGATTATGGTTGTTTTTTTTGGATAATCAATATTTCCGTTCTTTCTCAGATTTTCTTTTAAAGAGTTATCATGGGAGTTAGATTTTTGGAGAATACCATTAGATATGTTTTCTACTTTACTAATTAATTGTCCAGATTTTTCGCATTTTCTCAATTCTTCAACAATATCAGTTTCACCTGTCATAGTGTTCTCCTATGAAACCCGAGTTTGAGAACAATAGGAAACTGTATCTGAATCTTCCTAATATGTAATAAAATGTTATTGTGCATTACATTTTCCATCCCATATTACAGTTGAAATAAATGTACTCTAAAAATGAAATGCATTTTTACTATATTAAATAATTGTCAATAGTCATTTTTATTTGGATAATTAAGAAGTATTCAACATTATTTATCATAAATAAAGTTAATGATGTTTTAATAATCCTATACTATATTAATGCCAAAGTTTTCGTTTTTCTTTTTTCTCTGCTTTAGTATTTAGTTTATTTTGTTTTATCGTCTCAACTTTTCTTTTTAGAACTGCAATATCTTTTTTATCTATTTTTCGTTTTGTATGAAAATATTTCTTCTTTAACGGGAGTTTACCTTTACGCCTCATGATGTAACCTTAAACATATAATAGAATTACTTTTTATAAATAAATGGATATTTCATATAATAATTTGATAATTTGTAATAAACTATGGTAGATTTTTATTGAAAATCATTCATGTAAGAATAACGGACGCGGCGGGATTCGAACCCGCGATCACTGGCTTAGAAGGCCAGTGCCATATCCAGACTAGGCCACGCGCCCACTTTAAATTAGATGAATGAAAAGGTATTTAATAAAATTTGATAAAATTATGGTTATACAAGTTTATTCATACGGTGCTGAGTCTTGAATAAGATCTACATGTGAGACAATCATACGTCTACAGCAGTATCTATCTACTCCAAGATCGTCTAATATATCCTTTGGAGTCTTTTTTGGTTTTTCCCCTGAATCAATAATCTTTTTGTATTCTTCATATTGATTTTTATATTCCTCATAAACTTGACTGATGACTTTTCCACATGTAAAACATCTTACTGGAATTATCATAATATCACCTATATGATTTCTGTCTTTTCTTTCTTGCACCTCTACCAAGAGGTTTTTTTGGTTCTTTTCTTCTTGAATCACTGACTAATAGACTTCTATCATAATCTAAAAAAGCCAGTTTTAAATTAGGATCGGCAGTATATTCTACAAGTCCTTTAGCGATAGCAGTTCGAACTGCATTTGCTTGACTCATAAAACCACCACCTTTTACATCGACATTAATATTTACCTTATTAATGTAATCTTCAGCAAGTTTAATCGGTTCAAATATTTTCCAACGAGCGATTTCAGGTTCATAGATTTCAACAGGTTTTTTGTTGATTCTTATCAAACCTTTTCCTTTTTGTACTCTCGCTCGTGCAATTGCTGTTTTCCTTTTTCCAGATGTATTTACGATTTTTTTTACCATTAGCTCTTCGCTCCTAATGATCTCGATAGTTCTTCAATTGTTATGAAGTCAACGGGCTGTTTTTCTATTTCTTTAATCTTCTCAAACTTTTCCCCTTCGAATTCTTTTGGTACTCCGATGTAGCACTTCAGTCGTTTAAAAGCTGCTCTACCATGAGGTTTTTGATAAGGAATCATACCTCTGACACTTCGTTTTACTATTCGGTCAGGAGTTCTTGGGAAAAATGGACCCTTTCTATAAGTACCAACCTTTCTTCTCTGCTTATAATGTTTTTTAATGGAAGGTTTTTTTCCTGATATTATAGCTTTCTCTGAATTGACTATTGCTATCTCTTTTCCATTTAATAGGTTCTTTGCTACATTAGTACATAATCTTCCTAGTATTGCTCCTTTTGCATCGATTATTATCGTCATATTATCCCAATATTCTAATATTTTCTCCTTTTGGATTGTTTTTTATTAACTCTTCAATAGAAAGGTATTTACCACCTGCTTTCTTTATCTTTTCCTGTGATCTATCTGAGAAAGACCAAGCAGCTATGGTGATTTTTTTTGAAAGATTTCCAGTGGAAAGTACCTTACCTGCTATTAGAGCAGTTTCATTTTCTTTAGTATATTTACTGATTCTATCTAAGTTAACTTCTGGCCAATTTCTAGATGATTTTTCTAGTCTCAAAGCAATGTCTTTCCATATATGGATATCTTTTTCATTTGATTGTTTTTTCAATTCATGAATTAATTTCAGTAGCATAGGGTTTGTCTTCTTAATTTTCTTAGCCATTGGATATTTCTCCAGATACAAGGATTTTAGTGAAAGGAAGTGCTATTTATAAGATTTGCGGGAGAAATTGTTAAGTACAAACAGAGAATAACTCGTTCCAATGAAACGACTTATTTCAGTTTGCGGTAGTGATGAAACAGATGAGTTTTTATCAATTTATGCATTGCAAATTGCAGAAGATGTTGGTAAGCTCGTTGCACAAAAAAACTGTATCCTTGTTTGTGGTGGTCGAGGAGGCATAATGAAGTCAGCATGTAAAGGAGCAAAGGAATGTAATGGAATAACTGTTGGAATTCTTCCAGAATCAAAAGAAGAAGCTAATGAATTTATTGATATTCCTATAGCAACTGGTCTAGGTACAAGAAGGAACTTTTTAGTGGTAAATGCTAGTGATGCAGTAATAGCAATTGGTGGTAGATGGGGAACACTTAATGAGATTACATTTTCATTGATTATTAAAAAACCACTTATTTTAATAAAAGGAACGGGTGGAATCGTAGATAAAATTATTAAAGGGCATTTTATGAAAAATATAAAATCTTCATATTGTATTGTAGATTCTGCTAATAATGCGGTTGAAAAAGTTTTTGAATTGCTTTCTGATTGAATAAAAAATTTAATATTCGTATTTTCAATGTCAATATTGGTTGTATATGAGAGAATATAAAATTAAAAGAGGATATTATGCTGATTTAGACTCACTTGTCTCTAATTATTTTGGCGTAAAAGGAGAATTGGAAAAAGGTATTAAATTTGAGGTGGACGGTATAGGTATAATTGATATGAAACTGGAGAAAAGATCTCTTTTTGTGGATATTATACCTCCAAAAAAGATTAGTGGAGATTATAGCATTATAAAAAAATGGAATGACTTTCTTTTTGAGGCAACTGGTAAAAATACTAAAGAAAGAAAAAAGGATTTTGGTAAGATATAGAATTAATTTTTCTATTTCTTAACTTTTTTCCAATCTGTGAGAAATTTTTCAATCCCAATATCGGTTAATGGGTGTTTTACCATTTTCCGTATAATCTCTGGAGGAATTGTGGCTATATCTGCTCCAAGTTTTGCTGCTTCAATAACATGGATAGGGTGCCTAATACTTGCAACAATTACTTCTGTTTTAATGTTATAGTTGAAAAAGATTTCTACAATTTCTCTTATTATTTGCATGCCTTCTTGTCCCACATCATCAAGTCTTCCGATAAATGGGCTAACAAATGTTGCACCAGCTTTTGCGGCAAGTAATGCTTGATTTGATGAGAAAACAAGTGTAACGTTTGTCTTGATTTTATCTCTTTTAAGTATTTTAACTGCTTTTAATCCCTCAGGATTCATTGGAATTTTTATTACTATATTTTTTTGGTATTTCTTATCGATTTTTGAGACAAGATTTTTTGCTTCTATAACCATGCTTTCATCTTTTTTACTTACTACTTCTATACTTATGGGTCCATCTACGATATTGAATATTTCATAAATGATCTCTTCGAATGACCTTCTACTTCTCGCAACAAGTGTTGGATTGGTTGTGACACCGTCTATGATTCCCCACGATGCAAGTTCTTTAATCTCATCCAAATCTGCAGTATCAACAAATATTTTCATAAAGCCTCAACTCAAGACAGGGTAATATGTTTTTATTCATAACTTTTTGGTTATATATAATAGGTCAGTCTAATAGATCTATGAAATATAAATACATTTAGATATATTGAGAAAAACCAAAAAATATATATATATAGACATACATTACATGCTTTGTGGTGATGGGAGATGCCTCTAACAAGGAGAGCCCGTGTCGTGGGTAGTAGCTTGGTGCTGACTATTCCTAGTCAGCTAGCAAAGGCTCATGATATAAAAGATGGAGATGAAATTGAGATAATTCCAATGGGAGTTGGAGAATTCAAAATCAGAAAATTGTTAAAATAAGCCTTCTCCTCATTTTGATATTATAGAGTTTGGATTTATAATAATCGAAAGCATACAATTTTTAATATATTATGATACTAGTAGCAAATTTAATTATTTCGGCAGATTTCTATTAACTATTTAAAGAAGTGATAGTGAAAAATATAGTAGCGAATTAAATTATAATTGATTATATTAATGTGCGTTTTGTATAGAATTTTACTATTGGTCTATTTATGATATTAAAAGTTTAAAAACAACTTATATATTTTTTTATAATCATCTTATTATTGAATATTCTAGAAAATTTATTAAGAAATTTATAAAGTTTTGTGCAAATCTGATAAATGCAAGAAGTTTTGAGTTTCTAAGTAACAATTAGAATGAGGTTATAAAGTTTTTATAAGATTTGTATATTACAATCCAGATGCCAAATCCCTTATCACCTTTTCTTTATCTTTTGCTTTTACTATACCACTTGCTAACAGCACACCTTCAGTGCCTAACTCAATGGATTTAGATACATCTTTTCCATTTTTTATACCTGCTCCACAGAGTACTTTTACTTTTTTATCAATATCTTTTACAGTTTCTACACTACCACTTACAATTCCAGGATCAGCAGTTGTAACGGATATGTCTCCTCCTATTAATTCAGGGGGTTCCACAGCAACAAAATTAGGTGATAAGGTTGCGATTGCTTTTGATGTATTGATGTTATTTGAACATACTATGTGATCTAAATTTAATTCTTTTGCACGCGAAATACAGATATCGATATCTGCAAGTTTTAATCTGTGTTCACTGTGATTTATCAAGGTTCCAACAGCTCCAGCTGCTTTTACGGCTTCTGGAAGCATCCATCCAGTATGGCTCCCTGGTTTTATAGGATCAATATGTTCTGCAAAAACAGGTATTGAAACTTTTTCTGCACATATTGTTAAATCTGTAGACTGTACTGATATTGCCATACTTGTGCCTGTTTCTTTTGATATTTTATCCATAATTAATGCAATTTCTAAAGCTTTATCTCCAGTTGCTTCTTTATAGGTTTTTAAATTAAGAGTAATAACTGGTGTTTTTAACATGGTTAATTCTAAACTCCTTGTTTAAATGGGTAATCGACGATCTTTAATATAATACCTTCTTTTCTTTATTAAATATTTACCATTCTGGTTAAATACTTACTATTCTAAATGTATGTATAGTCGTTAGCTTCCATTTTTTGTTATTTTAAAATAAATATTAAACATTATTAAAGATAAATATCATATATTTTAATAAGATTTTTATTTAAAAAAAATAATTTGATATATCAATGAAGTTTAATAGATAAATAATAGAAAGTTTTAATCTACACTAACATGATAACCTTTACTGCATTCCTTCCTTTCCTTACGTTTTATAGTAATATCAAGTATTCCATTTTTGTATGTAGCTTTTGATTTGTTTGGAATAACTGTGCAAGGTAAATCAACTGATTTCTGATATTTTCTATTTGGGGAATCAACATTAATATCAAGAGAATATTCTGTAATATTGAGATTTATATCCTCTTTTTCTACACCAGGTATTTCAATAGTTATAAAAATATCCTCATCTCCTTCTATAATATCAGTTAAAGGTTCTCGTTCTTCTGAAACGATAGTTTCACTTTCATTTATTTTTTTAGGGCGGTTTCCAAACTCTTCAATTTTAGGTTTTCCATCAGGCCCGATTCGTATATTAAATCCATGTACAAACGATTTACCTGGTTCTAATTGATCAAAATTAAAACCTTTAAATGCACTTTCCCAAATTCGTTCCATTTTTCTGAACATACGTTCAAATTCATTATCAAATCCAAAAATATCAAATGGATCTCTTCTTTTTCGATATTTATCATTCCAATATGGATTCATACAAATTCACCTCTAATATAATTCTTTTATCTATAATAATGACCTAATTTATCATCAATATCCGTTGCAATTTTAATCATTTGTTTAAAAATTCTATCAATATCAATTTTAATTTCTTCTATACTTTTTTGTAAACTCTGTGATCTTAATCTATAGAAATTATTCTCTTTTGTTACCAATCCTGATTTAATGAAGCTATTAAGATGATGAATTATTGCACCACGTGATAGCTCTAATCGTTTAGATAGCTCATCACTGCTTAAACCTTCTTTATCTCCACATCCGTCTCTTACAAGACATCTAAATATTCTACCAGCAGAGTCTTGTTTATCTCTTAGTGTAAAATATCCAAATGATCTGCATATGTAATCAATATCCTCTTCTAGATTTCCTGGTGCAGGAGATCTTACTTTTTTTACTTGAATTGTTCTTGACATCATGTATTATATATGTGATTACCTTATTTAAATTTTTCTATAATTAAGTTAAATATGTTAATTTAAAAAAATTATTTACATAAAGTTTAAATATATGTTGATATATACTATAAATGTTTACTTTAAGTAAACCAAAATAAATAATATTAATAAACGAGGTGAAAAAAAATATGAACATAAGAAAAAATAAGCAAAATAAAATAATTGAAAGACCAACAAAAAAAGGAGAAATAGCATCAAGAAGACCATATGATGTATGGAGAGATATGGATAGTCTTTTTGATAACTTTAGAATGGGTTTTGAAGATCTATTTTGGCCATGGTCTGGACCCGGTGAATTAACAACATATGTACAAGAAAGAACGCCCCCAATGGATATCGCTGATTGGGGTGATCATTATGAAATGCGTCTTGAAATGCCAGGAATGTCAAAGGAAAACGTAGATATACAGGTAACTCAAAAAGGAATAGAAATTAGAGCAGAATGCGATAAAACAAAAGAGGAAAAAAGTAAAAACTGGCTTAGACGCGAATGTAGTGGAACTAGTTACTACAGAGCTATAGAACTGCCAGAAGAATTAAAAACAGATGATGTAGACGCTGAGTTAAAAAATGGCATATTAAAAGTTAGTCTTCCAAAACTAGAACCTAAACCAGAACAAAAAACAAAAAAAGTAAATATTAGGTAAATAGGGATTCTACCTAATCCCTATTTTTTATTTTTAGTGTTGCTTTTCACCAAAAAAAGTGACTTCAGATTAATGGTAATTTTTAAGAAAAAATCGTGACAAAAGAACCATAATTTTAAATATTAAAATTGTTAACAAGTAAGGAAATATGTTTATAATTATTGTTGGAGCTGGTGGGATAGGAGAAACTCTCGTTGATAAAATCCTAAAGGAGGATAATCACAATATCTTAGTTGTAGATAAGGATATCGAAAATTGCGAAAAAATTGCGCAGAAATATGATGTTGTTGTTATAAATGGGGATGCAACTCAAAGCGATGTTCTTGATGAGTGTGAAATTGAAAGAGCAGATGTAATTGTCACAACTACTGATGACGATTCGGTAAATTTAATGGCAATTTCACTTGCAAAAAACAAGGGAATAAAACATTTAGTATCTATCGTAAATCAGGAGGAAAGTATACCACTTTACGTGGAGAAAGGAGTGAAACTTGTTAGAGATCCAGATATAGTAATGGCGATGCAACTTAAAAAAGCGATTGACCATCCAAGTATTGAAGATTTTATAAATATTGGTAATGAAGCAGAAATCATAACTTTTACAATAGATTCAAACTCTGCAATCTCAGATGCAATTATACAGGATATACAAATGCCAGAGCATAGTTTGATTCTTTCGATTATTCGTGATGATAAACTGTTTATTCCAACAAATGATGGTAAACTATATTTTGGGGATAAAATAACGATTTTAACTCAATGCAAACTTGTTGATGAAGTAGTTAAGGTTTTTTCTCCAAAAATATAAACCACATTAACTTTTTTTTCAAAAGTTAACAGCTAAAATAAATTGACAAACTTTATATTCAATTATTAATTGTCACCTATCATTAAAAATTGTGGGGAGGTGAGAAAACATGGTTGGTGAGGAAATAGCAGAGTCTATAACCACTGCATTAGGAAATGCTTTAGAAATGATGATATTAGCTGTACCGAGGATTATCGGAGCGATAATTATACTTATAATTGGCTATATTATTGGAAAACTGCTTGGTGGATTAGTACAAAAAATTCTTGAGAAAGCAAAGGTTAATGATAGAATAATAAAAAATACTCTTATTGAAAAACTTTTAAACACTATTAATATGACATTTGCTAGATTAATTGGAGTTCTAGTAGCAATTTTCTTCTATGTAGTATTCATACTTGCAGCTATAGAAATTCTAGATATTGAGTTACTTAGTAACTTTGTAAATCAAGTACTGTTTTATTTACCAAATCTAATAGCAGGAATATTGATTCTTGTTATTGGTTTAATAGCTGTGGAGTGGATAACAAAATTTATCAAAAATACAACCAAGGAATACAAAGTTATGTCTGCAGATTTGATTACAATGTTCCTTAGAGCAATCCTTGTTCTTGTTGTAATAGTTATAACCTTGGATCAGTGGATGATTGATACTTCGATAATATATACTTTTATTCAACCACTTGCATGGGGTGTTGCTGCTGCAATAGCTGTATCTTTTGGTTGGGGATT
>Ga0209635_10000764_pt1 | contig 23005 bp, 19 predicted proteins | sample DeeMarSWOR230_32_FD_187463 | JGI IMG/M metagenome (GOLD analysis project Ga0209635, IMG submission 187463) | Marine sediment microbial communities from White Oak River estuary, North Carolina - WOR-2-30_32 (SPAdes) (version 2) | ecosystem: Environmental > Aquatic > Marine > Intertidal zone >...
GATGAAATTACCATATATTGTGTTATTAGAACTATAAATAATAATACCATAACCCAGATCTTGTATAATATTATTTGAGATAATTGTCTCTGAAGATGAAGCTCTTACAAAAATTCCATTAGAAAGGAGAATACCATAATACTGAATTGTAAAACCACTAATTTGCACTTTATTTGCATTAACTTGAATAATTTTTCCAAAACTTTTAATTAATGTTGTATTTCTATTCTCTCCAAGTAGTTTAATTGATTTATCAATTATCACATTCTCTTTATAAGGTGAACTATCATCATAAACAAAAACAGTATCACCATCAGATGCGTCATTTATAGCATCCTGAATCTTACTATAATTTCTTTCTCCACTGCCACCGACATACAAAATATTACCATTAGAAACAGGCATAGAAGATTTCTTTACATTATCAACAGCAAAAGAAGGATTGAAACTCATAAAGACAAATAAAAAGGTTATTCCAACAACCAGATATCTTTTTATCATAATTTCCTCCCTTACAATAATATCAACTGATACCAAGTATATAAAAATTGTTTTACATGGACATTATAGATGCACAACTAGAACATATATCCCCAACAAAATCTTCATCTGGATACTCACAACCACAAATAGGACATTTTTTAATATTTATCATTTCTCCTTTAAACCATCTATTTTTACAGATATCTAAGATATACATAAATATATCTATCTTAAACCAATAAATCTTCTATATGTTTGTCTAATGGTATTTAAGTCTTATAGATAAGAGATAATTCATTCTAGGGGCATTTCTGACAATCCTCAGGCATTATTATAGGATGCTTTAGATAATATTATTCTATCTAAAAAACAGTATTAAATCTACTTAGCAATTATAGAAATCATTCCAAAGGATATTACTTTTACAATTATCGCAGATATCAATTTCATCTGGTTGTAACTCCTCACCACAGATAAAACAACTTCTACTCATCTCTATAATCTATACCACCTATAGACTATAATATATTTCCCTTCATCACCTTATCATAAATCCTTTTAGGGTCTTCATCTAATTGAAAATATTCCAAAGTCGATTCTTATATTTTGATACTGCTTCTTTCTGTTAATCTTTCTATTTATTTTTATTTCTTAGTCGTGAAGATATACACCTATTAAAAAAGCAACTACGTTTATTATGCCAGAACCAAAAGCAGCAATTGATAAGAGATACCAAGACATTGATTCGATAATAAATGTTGTATCTACTATTTCGACAATAACACCAATTATGGCAAATATTACACCAAGAAGCCAGCTAATACGAGCAGTCCAACCATGTACACCAATGGACCCTGTCATACGTTTACGTTCACTCTCCCAAGTCATATTTTTCCTTCACCTCCATCTTTTGATAATTAACATCACTTAATTATTTATAAGTCTCTCCATAACAATTGTTAAATCTCATGTGACATATCAATGGTATAGGTATCTTCTATATACCTATACTATTCATCACCTTATCATATATTTTTTTCAAATCTTCTTCAGATTGGCAATTATAATGCATCAAATCTACATCACCTTTTAGACTATGTCCCATGAGTATCTTCTTGATAGAGGTAGGTCCACCTCTTCTGTCCCATTCTTGGTTAAAGTATTTTCTTAGGTCTTTAACATGAATTGGAGCATACCTAAACAATTTCATAATATGACTTTGTGAAAACAATTGCTTTAGACTATTATCATTTCTAAAGTAAGTAAGGTATTCAGATAAAGCATCTTTAGTAACTTTTACTGATTGTTTTTCTCCATATAGAATCGCTTTGGGAGCTAGAGACTCCGATTTAAATTCGGACAGGCCCACTTTAGTATTTTGATGAATATTTATTTTACTTCTTTGCATGTTAAAATTGACATTCGTATTATTTTTTTGAATATCAGAATCTCTTTTCTTGAAATTATATTATGCATATTATACTATTAGCTCCTTTAAAAAATTATTAATTCATAATAAAAAAAATTTTAAACCTTAATTTTAAAAATGATTCATGATAAAATCACGTATTTTTTTATGTTTCCCAAGCATCCGTACTATTTTTTTTGTTGTATTTGTAATAGGAATATCAAAAAGCCGTGTTATGGCAAGCATTAAAATAAAAAGTATAACATTTAAGATAATGCCGACAAATGCATTTATCGTTCCTAATAGCGAGATGAAAAAAAACAGAAAAATTCCACCAATTATTGCCATGAGTGCAGACCGAATAATAAAATAAAGCCTCTGCAACCAAGTGGAAAGAAGTAGAGCCTTTATCACTGCTTTTTTTTCAATCATACATACCGATCCGGGTGATGCACTTTCCAATTCCTGAAATATTTTTTCTGTATGATTTAGATCAGAAAGTTGCAGTATTTTTTTGGTATAAGCTGCATCCGAGATATTTTTATTACTTGCATTTTCAATCTCTAAAATAATTATATCTGATATACGATCTATTTCTTTATTGATATCTGAACTCGAGTTCTTCATGACAATTTCATCCTCCAACTAGATTGCTTCTTCATTTAAATAAGTAAAATTCGAAATGTTTTTTTGTAATAATAAACCGTTATATTAACTATTTGAAGATTGCAAATATTAGTTTTATTTTTGACCCCAAAATTCATAGAATGAATAATGATTCAATAGTTGAAAGGAAGGTTTTTGAAGAAATTATCTAATGTATCTAAGATTGTTTCAATATTGTTCTTTTTCCTTTTAATGATTTTAGGACATAGACTACCTTTTCCTTGTTTGTCATTTTAAAATACTCACCAAGTTTTTATAATACAGTAATGTCTAACATCCACTTTTAAACATTATAGTTAATAATACATTATTAAATCTCACAGTCAGAAAAAATTTTGATAAGAATATTATTAATAGTAATATTTTTAATACAATAACTTATCATGTATATGCAATTGCATATACAGGCAGATGGGATGAAACCAAAATATTTAGTTATTGTAACTACATTAATATTAATTTCAAACTGTTTTTTATTTTCTATATATATAAACAACTGTAAAGCAGATGTGCTACCTAAATTCTATGTAGATGATGATTATAACAGCACTACTCCAGGTTGGCAAATAGATCATTTTGATAAAATTCAAGATGCTATTAATGCCTCATCAGCTGAAGATAGAATAATAGTATATGCTGGAGAATATAACGAAAGATTAACGATAAATCATAAACTCGATTTATTTGGAGAGGACAAAAATATAACAATAATAAACGGAGGAAATCTAGGTGATATTATAACAATTAATGCTGAATATACAAATATTAGCCATTTTACTATATGTGATAGTGGGGATGACAGCCTTAATACTGCAATAATAATAGATTTTGATAATACTATTATAACTGATAATATTATAACTGATGTAAACAACGGAATTTTCATAAATCATTGTAATAATAATCTAATTTATGATAACACAATTAAGAATAACAACGGATATGGGATTCGACTTAATCATTCAAATTATAATGAAATAAATTACAATTATATAATGAGTAACTCAGATGGTTTGTTTTTATATAATTCTTCATACAATTCAATAGAAAACAATATTGGTATAAAAGACAATAGTAAAAATGGTATGTTTTTAAATGAAACATCAAACTATAATACAATTTCTAATAATATTATTTTAGATAACCAAGACAATGGTTTATTTCTAAATGACCACTGCGATCATAATATCATATCATACAATAATGTTTATAGTAATGATGACTGTGGAATTAGATCGGAAAACTCAAGTTATAATTATATAGATGATAACACAATTAATAGTAATATTAATTACGGGATGATGATAGTCGGCTCTAGCAATACAATTATTGACAATTTTATAAACAATAATGAACAGCATGGCATATTTTTATTTGCTGATGATAATAATGTTATAACAAAAAATATAGTAAATGATAATGCTAATGATGGTATAATTTTGTCAAACTCTACCTCAGATTCAATTTATAAAAATGAAATATCGCAGAATTATAGATATGGGATAAACCTAGATTTTTTTACAATAAGTAATTTAATCTACGATAATTATTTACATGATAATACAGAAAATGCAGTTGATAAAAGTCTGGGTAAAAACATTTGGAATACAACAAAAACATTAGGAACTAACATAGTTGGAGGACCTTATATTTATGGTAATTACTGGGATGATTTTGATGAAAACTCTGAATACGCATATGATATCAATAAAGATTGGATAGCTGATGATTTTTATACAATATATGGATCAAATAACGATTATGGACCCTTACTTGATAGTACTCCACCAAATATAGGAACTCCAAGTGTTTTTCCAAGTGTACAAACATTAGGAAAATATACAAATATTTCGGTAACAATAACAGATAATACTATAATAAAAGAGGTATATCTAAATTTAGTTAATCCTTATAACGAGACAAGTAATTTTTCAATACTAGAAAACAAAAATGGAAACATATACTATTGTAATAAACAATTCACACCTGATGGCACATACAGTTTTTACATAAGCGCAAAAGACCCCAGAAACTGGTCAATTTCAACAAATAAAACATTTTATATAAATAAAGGAACACCACCAAAATTAATAGATAATACACCTTTAAAAGGCTCTCCATCAAAAAGCTTTACCTTCAATGCAACAGTAACAGAGAATGAAGGTAATAGCTCTTTTCTTGATGTAAAAGTAAAATGGAAGCATGGAGAAAAAGGTGATAACAGTACACTTATAAATACGTATAGAAATTTCTTTGAATTTACCGAAATATTGGACAACACAACTGATGACTTAACTTATTCTTTCTACGCATGTGACAGATGGGGTAATTCAATTACCACTGCTGAGAAAACTGTTAAAATAATTGATAATGAACCTCCTGAAATAAAAATAAACAAACATGGAGCTTCATCTGATTATATGCCAAACAAATTTACATTTAATGCAACAATTACAGATAATGTAAATGTTACAAATGTTAATATTGAATACTGGTATGGAAATAACAATCATACAACAGTTAAAATGGATTATACGGGTAACAATTATTATGAAAAAAATATTCAACTTAATGAATTTACTGAAAGGATTTATTGTATTATATATGCAACTGATTCAGTGGGTAATCAAAACAATACTAAAAAACCATTTGCAAATGCAGGTGGAATATATACAGGAATAGTAGCAATTAAAATAAATTTTAATGCAATTGATAGTTTTGACTTAGATGGTAATATATCTAAATTTTCTTGGAATTTTGGTGATGGAAACTATGGTTTGGGAATAACAACAAACCATATTTATACAGCGGTTGGCAACTACACAGTTACATTAAATGTTACAGATAATGACAGTAACACAGGTACAGATATAACATATGCAAGAATACTTCAACCTCTGCAAATAAAACCTTCAAATACAACAATCGAGAAAATTGAAGAAATATACGATCTAGAACTTCCCGAATTATTTTATTGTTATGACACAGATGGCGATTTAGCAGTAGATAAGTTTATTGATCCAAATAATGTATTAAAATCGGTACATACTGGGATAAACATAGACGGAAATATTGTTTTTCTTTTATCTATAAATGATGAATACATTCCTGAGTTTATATGGAATGCTACAAAAGATGAGATTATAGATATATTTTACAAATCAATAAAGATTGATAGTGAAGATATTAATATAAATGAAGAAAGTGAAGAAGCAACAGTTACAATAAAAGTTGATAAAGCTCAATGGATATTTATTGAAATAGACGAGGTATATCCCGATTCTGCTATTATAATAAAAACTGGAAATAGAATAATTTCTCCAGAAATGATTATAAGACAAAATAGCAAAATCTATATTTTTGATGATGCTGAAACAACTTATACAATTATTTTCCAAGATATATTTCCTGATGTTGAGGAACCTACTTTTTACCCTGATGAAGGTGGAATAATCAGTGAAGAACAAAAGACTATTACCATAACGTATAATATTCCAGTTGAGATTGTTTATGCATCATTTAATAATATTGATGTTAAATCTGATATAATTAATGTTAAGGATAACATGGTTTTTAATTATACCCCGCCTGGATATTGGGAGGATGGTGCATATGATTTTTCAATCACAGCTAAGGCTATAAATGGTAATAGTCAAAAAACGTCTTTTATAACTTACTTCTACTTTTCATATACAACGCCTCCTTTACCTCCTGAAAAAAGTTTCATTGAAAAGAATTTGATTTGGATAATATTAAGTTTTATTATTATTCTTGCAATCGTTCTTTTACAAATTGTTATACGTAAAAATATCTCTTTTGAAAGTTTTATTTACATAAAGAATAAAAAAATAATACCATTTTTTAAACCATTGGTTTTTGGTCCATTGAAAATCGATGTAAATGATGAAAAAGTAAGAAAGGCAGAGTTTTATGTTAATGGGCAACTAAAAAGCACTATCACTGAGCCACCTTTTATATGGAATTGGGATGAAAAAACATTTATGAAACAAAAAATTGAGACCGTTGTATATGACGAAGAAGGAAATAGCAATTCCAGTGGAGAAATGACTTTTTTTGTTTTTAATTCACCAAAATTTTTTAAATAGATCTATAAACAAATTAAATATAAGAAAATAATACGATGAACATGAAAATTAATTATTTATATGGCTTTATAATATAATTATGACAAACCCTAGAGAGATTTTAAATAAATTAAAATGGAATCAAAAATTTAATTTAGAATCCGCCGAGATATGGTATATACACAGAGGAGCACCAAAAGACACAATGATAATTTCAGGTAAAGAGATTGTTAAACTTGAAAAATCATTTATGAAAACAACAAATGCTATGATTCCGTATCACAGGATTTTTAAAATAATTTATAATCACAAAATCATTTTTCAGAGATAAAATAAAAAAATTATTAGATTTTCATTATAAAAGCTATATTTTTGGGATAGATTTATATATTTGTTCCTATTTAATTTATTATATATAAAGGGATTAAATAGGGTTGGTGAGATAATATACGAACTAAAATGCAATAAATGTGGTATATTAATGAAAAAAATCCCTATAAAAAAACTTGATTCAACATACATAATTGAATTCTACTGTGAAAAATGTGATGAATCAATAACATTTTACCCAGATCTTGGTGAAATTAAATCAGAATACACTAAAAATTTCTAAAAAAATAGGGAAATAATAGAAACTTAAAATTTATAATTAAGGTATGTCATAGTTAACTTTTTAATAAAATAAAATAAGATATTCTATTATTATTGAAAACTTTAGTAGAATATTTAGGTAAAGAAAACATTACCTGTAAAGTAGATTAAAAAAATTAAGAGGTAAGTAACATGGGCTTCCTTGAAAGATTAGATAAAAATATACACAAGCTAGAAAAACGAATTGCAAAAGAAGAAATTAGAATCGCACAATTAGAAGCAAAATTTGAGAATAAAAAAATAACTAAAGCAAAATTAAATATTGAAAAAAGAAAAATAAATGAAAGAATAAAAGCTATACAGTCTAGAATTCAAACATTAAGAGGAATAACAGTAAAAGAAAAACAACATCAAGAAGAAAAAGCTGAGGAGAAAAAAAAGAAAGAAGAAGAAAAACAAAAGAAAAAAGCAGAAAAAATGGAAAAAGAAGAATAATTAACAATGACGATATTTATTGAAAAAGGGGATTTAACAAAAATTTCTTGTGATGCTATTGTTAATCCTGCTAATTCTTTTGGCTACATGGGAGGTGGGGTTGCTGGTGCTATAAAAAAAGCAGGTGGACTAATAATTGAAAAAGAAGCAATATCAAAAGCACCAATTCCTGTGGGTAAAGCAGTTATAACAACAGCAGGTGCTTTACCATGCAAATATGTTATTCACGCACCAACCATGAAGCAACCTGCAATTAGCATAGATGTTAATAATGTTAAACTTGCAACAAAAGCAGCTTTTGAGTTAGGTGTTAAATTAAAATTAAAAAGTATAGCAATACCAGGAATGGGCACGGGTGTTGGTGGGGTACCAACTACTGATGCTGCAAAAGCAATAATAGAAATAATAAAAGAATTTGAAGATAAATTTGAAAAGATTTTTTTAATTGACAGAAATGATGAAATGATTAAATCATTTCATAAATTTTTAAAATAAAAAAAAAGATTTTTTTAGTATACAGGGCTCATTATTTTTCCCATAAATAATATTGCACCTGTGCTTTCGTGTTGAATTAAAAACACAAATGGATGATCAGCATTAAATGTATTAGTTATTGCACTGGTTGTAACAATAACTGAAGTAGCTGCTGCAGCTTCGGTTCCTTCTTCATTAACCTCTACAAATGCTTTATGTAAAATATCACTTATAAACAAGCTTTTTGTTCCATCCATACCTGAAAAATCTGCATCAATTTCAGAAAAAGCATCTACCATTCCCATTTTTGTCAAAACATTATTTAAATTATATTCTGTTTTAAATTTAAATTTTGGAATATCAATATTTATTTTTATCTCATTTAAATTACTGTTCCAATCTTCAATGTTTAAAGTATTTAATGAAGAATCAACAATGGAAATATTATTTTCTTTTGGAAGTATAACTAACATCGACAGATCATCACCTTCATATGGCATCTTTAGAATTTGTAAATCATCTGTTTCTGTATAATTAAAGACACAATCAGAAAGGCTCATCATATCTACTTTTACTGTTTTACTAGAATCTAGCTTAAAATCTATTTTTGTTGTGTATTTAGGATCAAAAGGATTTTCCCATAATCCTTTGAAATATATTGCGTTTGTTAAAACCAGGCGAGTAAATACTGATAATGCGCTAGGGTCTATCATATCTTTTATTTTACCATTGGTTTGATTTTCAATCCAAGTATTGATTGTCCTGGCTGCTTCAACATTTTTAGAAAAATCTAATTCGTTTGCTTCAGCCATATAATAATTTTGCAGTAAGCTAATATACTCTGTTAAAAAAGGATAGTTTTGTTGAATCCAAAAAGCATTAGCAGTACTAATTTTATAACCTTCTTGTTTTTGATTTAATAGATTATAAATTTTGCCAAACGAACCTTGTGTTTCTGAATCATTTTGTAAAAAATTTAAAATATTGTACATTTGAGTAGCAGTATTTCCATGAGCACCTTCGTAAGCCATCGATAAAGCTACAAAAATGCTATAAGGTGAAAAGAAAATATTATCCTCTTTATTTTCTGAAATTTTTTGATAAAAATCAAAAGAAAATTTATTTAATGAATCAACCAAGGAGCTAAGTTTTTCAGCTGTGTAATTTTTATCATTTGCAAGTCTAACTGGTATTGTAGATTCTTTATATGGTTGAGATTCATTTAAATATATCACAGAAAAAATTCCAGCAATAACAATTAAAAAACAAACACCTATTGCTATTAAACTAAATTTTTTCATTTTCATCACTTTAAAAAGTATATTAATAAAAAGTATATAAAGAGTTGGAAAACGTTTGGGAAAAACCAAATAAAATTATATATTGTCATATACGAAGTATATTTATTTTTAATTACATTTTTTTCAAATATTTATTATTAACTTAAATTTAGATTTAAAAAAATTAATATTCACAACAACAAAATAATTTAAGTTAGTTAATCTAGGAATTATAATATTAATGTTATAATTAATATTTACAAAAATATTTTTGTTATATCTAAATTAAATAGAAAATTAATTAAATGTTACATAAGATACAATCTTATACCTTTATTATATTTGGTATGGAAGGGGTATAAATTATGAGGAGAGATAATATAATAAATAAAAAGGCTGTTGTTGCAATAATTTTCTGTGTAATGCTTATAGTAATCTCTTTTAGTGGATGTGTACAAGAAGAATCCAAAGAAAAGGTATTAATCTTTGCGAGTGCTGGAGATGTCGATAAGCTTGACCCAGCAGATGTAACTGATGGAGAGTCTGTAGAAAGAATGGATAACATCTTTGAAGGCTTAGTTGAGTATAAACCTGGTGGTACAGAGATACAACCATGTTTAGCGACATCATGGGTCACATCATCAGATGGAAAGAATATCACTTTCACTTTGAGACAAGGTGTGAAGTTCCATGATGGAACTGATTTTAATGCTGATGCTGTTGTTTTTTCATTCGAACGACAATATAATACTAGTCATCCTTACTTTCAATATGGAGAATGGATTTACTGGGGGTTGTTTTATTCAGATATATCCAGTGTTGAAAAAATCGATAATTATACAGTTAATATCAGGTTAGATAAAGTAAATGCTGAGATGATGACGAATTTAGCTATGTTTACTGTTACAATTGTAAGTCCTACAAATGCAGAAATTTGGAAAGAAGATGCTTTCAAACATCCTGTCGGAACAGGTCCTTTTAAATTTGTAGAATGGGTAAAAGATGACCATATCACTTTAGAAGCAAACAAGGAATATTGGCGTGGAGCACCAAAATTAGATAAATTGATATTTAGAGTAATTGAGGATCCCTCTGCAAGATTGCTTGCGTTACAAGCAACTGAAATTCAGGGAATGGAATTCCCAGATCCAGCAAGTTTTAATTCAATAAAAGCTGATAGCAATCTGCAGCTTCTAACAGCACCTGGTATGAATGTCGGGTATTTAGCGATAAATTGTGGTTACGGATATAATGATAACAACAGTAATGGTGTTCACGATACAGATGAACCATGGGTGGAAACTCCAGGATACTTTGAACCATTTACAAATAAATCAGTAAGACAGGCAATTAATTATGCTATCAATAAAACTTCGATTATTGAAAACCTTTACAAAGGAACAGCAATTGTTGCAAAAAATGGAATGCCACCATTTATGTTAGGATATAATGACGATATTGTAGATTATCCATATAATCCTGATAAGGCGCGTGAACTGTTAACAGAAGCAGGGTACCCAAATGGTTTTAACACTACATTATGGGTAATGCCGGTCAGCAGACCTTATATGTTTGATCCAGTGAAAATTGGAGAGGCAATTCAAAGCTATCTAGAGGATGTGAATATTCATATCCAATTTTACCAAGTTGAATGGGCGACATATCTAGAAAAAACCGAAGCAGGAGAACATCCGATGTGTCTCCTTGGTTGGACTGGAGATAACGGAGATCCTAATAATTTTATGCAATTATACGGAGCAAATGGATGCAATATAGGAGGGGCTTTAAATGTAGCTTTTTATAACAGCACTGATGTACAAGATCTTCTGGATGCTGCATTACAAACCTATGATACAAATGAACGTGCAGACCTTTATGAAGAGGCACAAGAGATTATTCATGAAGATGCCCCATATCTTTATTTGGCACATGCAAACCAGAATCTTGTCTTTACAAAAAATGTACAGGGATTTGTTTTAAACCCGACAGCGCGATATTTCTTCTATCCTGTTGATTTGACATAGAACTCAACAGGATATACTCTGATTTTCTTATGCAAAAGAAAAAAAGAGAGTATTCTAAAGATATACTGTTGATCAGATATGAAATGGTACATCATTAAAAGACTGTTACAAATTATACCTGTTATTTTAGGAGTAACCATTATCGCGTTTACTTTAATACATATTGCCCCTGGTGATCCTGCCAGAAATATGCTTGGGCAACATGCGTCACAACAGGAAATAGATGAAATCCGCGCGAAATATGGCCTAGACCAACCATTGTATGTTCAATATTTTATTTGGCTTGGTGATGTTTTACAAGGCAACTTGGGTCGTTCTATTCTTTCTCATGAACAAGTCACCATCGAGATCGCATCTAGATTCCCAAACACAATTGAGTTAGCAATTGCTGCGATGCTCTTTGCGATTCTTATAGGTGTTATTGCTGGTATTATCTCTGCTACCAAACAATATTCGATTGCTGATTATTCGGTTATGGGAATCGCCCTGTTTGGAATTTCAATGCCAGTTTTTTGGCTAGGAATTATGCTAATGATGATCTTTGGGGTTTACCTAGGTTGGTTACCAATTGGAGGACGTATTGACCTTCTTATCCCATTCCATCGTGTTACTGGTTTCATGGTGTTAGATAGTATAATAACAGCAAATGGTGCAGCTTTAATCAGTGTTCTTAGTCATCTGGTTCTTCCTGCGATTGCACTAGGTACCATTCCGATGGCGATTATTGCACGAACAACCAGATCAAGTATGTTAGAAATACTGCGTCAGGATTTTATACGAACAGAACGAGCAAAAGGCTTATCAGAACGCATAGTTATCTACAAACATGCCTTACGAAACGCGATGGTCCCAGTTGTTACGGTCGTTGGATTGAATTTTGGATTACTTCTCTCCGGAGCAATATTAACGGAAACTGTATTTTCCTGGCCTGGGGTGGGTCGACTTGTTGTTAACGCAGTGTATGCTAGAGATTATCCGCTTGTTATCGGTTGTATCCTTGTTTTTGCGCTTGTATTTGTCATTGTAAATCTGATAACTGATATTCTATACACCTATATCGACCCAAGAATTCATTATGATTAGGTGAAAAATGATAAAAAAAAGAGAGACAAAAACCCATGAATTAATCAGAAGATTTAGATATAATAAATCAGCGGTTTTTGGGCTCATTCTTATTCTTTCTCTCGTATTTTTAGCAATTTTTGCACCATTTATTGCTCCTCATGATCCTACACCGTCTCCTCCTCAACTTGAAAATAGTCTGAAACCTGGATTTTGGAGTAACGAAAGTATACCTGGATATCTCTTAGGAACAGATATGTTGGGAAGAGACATCTTAAGTAGAATTATTTATGGTTCTAGAATTAGTTTAACTGTAGGTTTTATTGCTGTTGGTATAGCAACTGCAATTGGCATTTTAATTGGGGTCGCTGCTGGTTATTTTGGTGGATGGATTGATAGTATTTTAATGCGTATTACTGATATCCTCTTTGCATTTCCATCGTTATTACTTGCTATAGTTATTGTCGCAGTAATAGGACAAGGTCTTGATAAAGCAATGATTGCTATTGGTATCGAGTATTCTCCTCAAATGGCACGGGTTATGCGAGGTTCGGTTTTATATATCAAAGAAATGGAATATATAGAAGCCCAAAAAGCAATAGGTTCAAGTAATAAAAGAATTATTTTTCGACATGTTTTACCTAATAGTCTTTCACCAGTAATTGTGTATGGAACATTGATGATGGCAAGTGCAATTCTTGATGCAGCAGCACTTGGTTTTTTAGGATTAGGTGCCCAACCACCGACTCCTGAATGGGGAGCAATGCTTTCCGAAAGTCGCTTCTACATCGTAAGCGGCTCATGGTGGGCTGCAACATTCCCCGGAATAGCAATAATTATTGCTGTTTTAGGATTGAATCTGTTAGGAGATGGTTTACGGGATATTTTAGATCCCAGATTAAAAGAATAGGATGAAAAAATGGAAAAGTTACTCAGAGTTAAAAATCTTAAAACATATTTTTTTACCCATGAAGGAACAATAAAAGCGGTTGATGGAGTCAGTTTCACCATCAAAAAAGGCGAAACTCTTGGTCTTGTTGGAGAATCAGGTTGCGGGAAAAGTGTAACTGCATTATCTATTATGCGATTAGTACAAAGCCCTCCTGGAAAAATAGTGGGGGGAAAAATCTATTTCGAAGGGAAGAACCTGTTAGAATTGAAAGAAAAAGAAATGAGAAAAATAAGAGGATGTAAAATATCCATGATTTTTCAAGAGCCAATGACATCATTAGATCCGATGTTTACTATCGGTTTTGAAATCATGGAAGTTCTTAAACTTCATCAGAATTTGAAAAAAGATGAAGCAAAAAAAAAAGCAATTGAATCATTGTATAAGGTTCGGTTTCCAGATCCAGAAAAAAGAATAGATGATTATCCACATGAATTATCTGGAGGTATGCGACAACGGGTGATGATTGCAATGGCATTATCTTGCAATCCTGCGCTTCTTATTGCTGATTAACCGACAACAGCATTGGATGTTACTATTCAAGCTCAAATTTTAAAATTGATTGATGAATTGCGAAAGGAATTGAATACTTCAGTATTATTAATTACCCACGATCTTGGTGTGATTGCAAAAACTTGTGATAATGTTGCGTTAATGTACGCTGGATACATAGTTGAATACACAGATGTTTATACCTTTTTCAGGAAGCCACTACATCCCTATGCGCAAGCACTATTAAAATCGATACCACGAATTGATGTTGAAACTAAACGATTGAAAATTATTAAAGGGCTAGTCCCTAATCTCCTTGATATTCCTTCTGGATGTCCTTTTCATCCAAGATGCGATTTCTGTTTTAAACTGTGCACCGAAAAAATGCCAAAATTGAAAAAAGTTGGGAAAAATCACATGGTACGATGTCATTTATTTGGAGGCAATAAATAAATGGAAAATTTGATAGAAGTTAAAAATCTTAAAAAATATTTTTGGATTGGAGGTGGACCTTTTAAGAAAAAAGAAGGTGTTAAAGCTGTTGATAATGTAAGTTTTTATCTAAAAAAGAAAGAAATTCTTGGTCTTGTTGGAGAATCTGGATGCGGTAAAACTACCTGTGGAAAACTTATCTTAAGATTAATAAATCCTACTGAAGGTAGTATCTATTTTGATGGACAAGATATAACTCATTTAAAACAAAAGAATATGATAGAACTTAGAAAAAAAATGATGATTATATATCAAGATCCATATAGTTCTCTTGACCCTAGGATGAAGGTTGGAGCAACAATTGCTGAACCTTTAGATGTACATAAATTATTTTCAACAAAAGAAGAAAAAGAAAATAAGATAGTAGAGCTGATGGAAAAAGTTGGATTAACACCTGATCAAATCAATAGATATCCTCATGAATTTAGTGGGGGACAAAGACAGAGAATAGGAATTGCAAGAGCTTTGGCGACAAATCCAATATTTATAGTTGCTGATGAACCGGTATCTGCCCTAGATGTCTCTATTCAGGCCCAGATAATTAATTTGTTAAAGAATCTACAAAAGGATTTTGGACTTACTCTTTTATTTATTACTCATGATTTGAGTATAATAAAACACATAAGTGATAGAACTGTTGTAATGTATGCTGGAAAAATAGTTGAATTAGCACCAACTGATGAACTTTTTAAGAATCAACTTCATCCATATACAAAAACCTTAATTGCTGCTATTCCAATACCAAATCCTCTTAGGAGAAAACAGAAGATAGAATTGAAAGGTGAAGTTCCCAGTTTGATTCATCCACCATCGGGATGTAGATTTCATCCAAGATGTAAAGAAGCTAAACCAGAATGTTCTCAGGTTGAACCAGAACTAAAAGAAATATCTAAGGGGCATTACGTTGCTTGTTTCAAAAAATAAGATAAAAAATAAAATAGATTCTAGATTAAAGACAATTGACAAAACATTTAACTATCTTTTAAAAAGAAAATTTGATAGTGTTCAGAAAAGTTTAGAAAGACCACTTTATCAAGAAGCAATAAAATGTCTGTTTCTTGTTATTGTCCTGCTTGTTGATACATTCATTCCGCTGCAGATACTTGTGGATCTACCAGATATAATCAATATTATATTATCTCTGTTTACACTTGTTATTCTTTTCTATATAGAAATGCGCATCTATAATCTACTTTGGGGAAAAAATGGACGTTGGTCTCTTGATAAATATAAAAAAATTTCTGAAGAAAATAAGCAAAATTCAAATTTATAGTATATTAATAATTGTTCATTATTTTCAATTTTTTTTAGATATTATTTGATATATACAAATTAATAAAAAATCAAAAAATTACATTGTTAATATCTTATAGAAAAATCATTAAAACCAATAGTTTGTTGTTTTTTTACTTTTATATTCTCAACTCTAGCCATAGGTGGACCATGACCACACCAATTAATCATCTTTTCAACTAGTTCTTCTTCACCCTCAAATACAGCTTCTACACATCCGTCAGGAGTGTTTCTAACCCACCCATTTAAACCCAGTTCATCTGCTTTTTGTTTTGTACTAGCTCTAAACCACACGCCTTGAACTTGTCCAGAAACAATTACATGAACATTTGATTTCATTATTATTACCCTTTATGGTCTAAATCTTAAAATTGTTCTTGGAAAAGGAATTGCGTCTTTAATATTATCAATACCACAAATCCAAGCAACAGTTCTTTCTACACCTAAACCATAACCAGAATGAATAACAGAACCATATCTTCTAAGATCAAAATACCATTGGTAATTATCAATGTTTTCACCCATTTCTTTAAGCCTTTTTATCATCTCATCAATATTAGTACTTCTTTGAGAGCCACCTATTATTTCTCCATAACCTTCTGGTGCAATCATGTCAAAACACATTGCAGTTTTTTGATCTTTTGGGTCTTTTGGTTTGTAAAATGCCATAATCTTAATTGGATAATTTGTTACAACAACTGGTGTGTCAAAATGTTTCATCAGCTCATCTTCTTCAATTGTTCTAAGGTCTTTACCCCATTCAATATCCATTTTTGCCTTTTCTTTAAGCATTTTTAGTGCTTCTGTGTAAGTAATCGTAGGAAAATCAGATTTGGAAATGCGCTCTAATTTTTTTACATCCTGACTAAGTATTTCCAGCTCACGCTTGTTATTACTCAAAACTTCTTTCAAAATAAATTTTACTTCATCTTTTGCTATCTCTGTTATATCATGTAAATCCAACCAAGCTGACTCCATCTCAGCCATCCAAAACTCAGAAAGATGACGTGAAGTTTTTGATTTCTCTGCTCTAAAAGTAGGACCCATATTGTAAATTTTTTCTAGTGAAAATATTGCTGATTCTGCATAAAGCTGCCATGATTGTGATAAATAAGTTTTATTATCATAATATTTAACTTCAAATAATGTTGAACCTCCTTCACATTGATTTGGCTGAAGAATTGGAGCATCAAATTCATAGTAACCAAGTTGTCTAAAAAATTTATGTATAGCCCCAACAATTGTGGATCTAATTTTAAAAATAGATGTAAGTTTTTGAGAGCGAATCCAAAGATGCCTTTGATCAAGTAAAAACTCAGGGCTTTGATCTTTTACTATTGGAAAAGGCTCTGCAAAATTTATAATATTAATTCCGGTAACTTGAAGTTCATATCCACCTGGTGCACGCTTGTCTTCTTTAACAATACCTTTTAATTCTAAAGAGGATTCAACTAATGCTTTTTTTGCATCCTCAAATTCATTATCTGTTAAATTTCCTTTTTTTATGGTAGCCTGAATAATACCTGTTACATCTCTTATAACCATAAAAACAATGTTTCCACTAGAACGGGTTCGGTAAATCCATCCGCGTAAATCAACTTCTTTTTCTGTTTTTTTTCCTTGTAAGATTTCTTCAATTTTTATCCATTTTTTTATGTGCATGTAGAATCACTTATTATTGAAACAAATTTAGAATATTGAAATTACAATAACATATAAAAAGTAATCTCAAAAGAACAGAATATTATTTTATATATTTTTTATAATATTCTTTATCATAAATTTTATTCTATTAATTACATAAAAATAGAAAATTATTTATATTAATAAAATAACTTTAATTCTTATAAATAAAACTATATATAGGTAATAATATATCAAAAAATATATTAACCAATAATCTAACATGCAACAGAGAAAAAATAATAAATGAAAATAATTGTGTTTATGCTTTTAGCATAAAAAGCCATAAGAATAAAAAATGGGGGAAATTATGAAAAAAATAATAGTAGGAATTTTCGTAAGCTTGTTTATCATTACTTCCACTTTTTCAGCTGCAATAGTTTTAGATGTTAAACAGTTAAATAATATGTCATTAGATATTAATGATGACTCCACAACAAATACTTACCTAGAAAATATAGAAACAAAACAAACAGTAGAAAATACGATTGATAGTTCTCTTAATACAATTCCAATTTCACCATTAGATTCTATTAATACTTTAGTTGATACGATTTCTCCTTATAACCAACAATCTTCACCTTTAAATATTATTGCAACAGGACCAAGTGACCTTGATAATGTTACCTTGTATTATCGTTGGAGTACCGACAATGCTACATGGGATGAGATATATGATTCTGTTGACACCAATACAGCCGATGTTGATAATATCCCAGATATTGGCAATGAAACAAATTTTCCAAACGCTCAAGATATTTTTCCTGATTCTGATTTTATGAATATTCAGGAAAACAATTCAGGTGGTTCTGTTGGCTGTGTAGTATCAGTTGAAAAAGTAGATTTTACTTTATCTGGAACAACGACCTCGACAATTGATCTTACTAAAGGTCAAGATTATACCCAATGTGTTCCTTTTGCTACGGATCAGATGGATTCTGTTACTAGTAACACAAATTCTGATGACTATACAGCAAATTGTGTTGATATAGAAATTTGGGATAATTCTGGGACTGCTGCAGTAAGGGTTACAAGAACTTCAGGTCTAGATGATAGTATAATAACTGTATATGTTGTAGAATTTAGTTCAGATATAAATGTACAACAAGGAAGTGTTTCATCTATTACTGGAACCGGAACAGACATCACTATTGCATCTGTTGATCAAACAAAAGCTTTCGCATTGTTCTATTATAGACGTAGTGGTGGAACTCTTGACTCTCACGGTTCTGCAGCAGTAAGAAGTTATTTTAGTTCAGATACTGTTTTAAGGCTTAACAGGGCAGCTATCGCAACTGGAGATTTTTCTGGCCACTGGTACGTTGTTGAAGATACAGGTTCAAACTGGGACGTTCAATCTGGAACCATTAGTCTTACTGCCACCGATACAACTGCAACTTCTACAATAAACTCTGTCAATATGGCAAAAACCTTCACAATTGCATCTATGGAAACAACACAAGTCGACGATGATGTCATATCAGGCACATGCCGGGTTGATTTACAAAGTTCAACATTAGTAAGAGCAATACGAAACCAAGCTTCTGATACCATTACCGTTAGTTACTTTGCAGTTGAATTTAGTTCTTCTGGCACTGAGAATGTTTATAGAGGATTACTTGATTTTAGCACAACAGATGAACAATTAACAGCGTCTCATCCTCTTGTTAATCCTGATTTTTCAATGGCTTGGTCGCCTATTAGATTCCATGCAAGTTCCGCAGGGGGCTCTCCAGGTACAGGAAGTTCAGATAATTCAGCTTCGCAAGTAAAAGTAATTATTAATGCAGCAAATAATGGAGTTGTTGCTGATAGGGATAATTGGGGTGCAAATCCAACAAATTTCGCCTGGGAAGTAATAGAATGGGCTGAAGCAATTGGTGGATTAGATCTCGAGTATCAATGGACATCGGCAACTTTTAATAACGAAAATGAGGAAATCTGTTTTTACGTTGATTCACATACTGGTTCAGAAGATCTAAAAGTGAAATATTGGACAGGTTCATCTTGGTATTCATTGGGTTCTATAACAAGTACAGGTTGGACTAATCTAACTGCCCTTGGTCTTACTTCTTCAACATATACCATTAAATTGACCGGAGCAACATTGGCTGATGACACTTTTATGGATGATTGGGATATTGATGTTATATCACTACATTCTTGGAATTCAACAAGTAATTATGGAGTTAATTGGAGTGTTTGGAATGATGCTAGCAATCCAGACACCAGTTATCCGTGGAGCTGGGAATTTAACTTCCCACTTGGTAGTGGTTATTATGAATTTTATAGCATAGGGAAAAAAACTGGGGAAGTTGATGAAACCGCTCCAGATATTGCTGATGCACAATGTAGATTTAATAGAAAAACTGAAATTTTTAATGAAAATCCAATTTCTGGAAGCACTGAAGTTGGTCTTATTCCACAATTAGATATTTCTATAAACGATCTTGACGGCAATATAATGACTATTAACTGGTATAGTAATAGTAGTGGTACATGGCAAATCTTTGCAAGCAATGTAGGTGTTGGAAATGGGACATACAGTCAAATCAACAGTAATTTTAGTAATTACTATACTACATATTGGTGGTATGTATCTGTTAACGATGGATGGGATATAAACACAAGTTCAAATTACTATTTTACTACTCTTTATTATATTCCTCCATATGTAGTTACCAATGCATCAACTAATGTTGAAGAAACTAGTGCAACTTTATGGGGTTATCTTGTGGATGATGGTGGATTAACCTGTACAGCTAGATTTGATTATGGAACAACGACAGCTTATGGAACAAGTACACAAAATCAAATTATTTCTGCTGGTCAACAATTTTCACAAGGTATTTCTGGACTTATAAATGGGCAGCTTTATCACTATCGAGCTTATGCTGAAAACTCTATTGGCTCAGATACTGGTGATGATATGGTATTTCTTACAAAACCAGAGTCACCAACAGGCCTTACTGCACAAGCAAACAACAGCAACATTATTTATCTTACCTGGACCAAAGGAGTAGGAGCAAATAATACATATATAGAAAGAAATACTATTACAAGTTGGTCACGAGGTTCAGGAACTAATATTTATAATGGGCCAGGTACATTTTACGAGGATACTGGACTTGTCGAAGGAACAGTTTATTACTACCAAGCTTGGAGTCTTGCCGAATGGACTAATCCTACTCTTCAACAATATTCAGATAACTATGATAGCGCAAATGCTAAAACAAACAATGAACCAAAAATTAATTTAATTTATCCACTTGATGGATCAATAGATGCAAACGTTACACCAACTTGTCAGATAGATGCAAATGATGTTGATGGTGAGTTACTTACTGTATATTGGTACGAAAATACAACTGGATCTTGGATATTGAGAAAAACTGATACTGATGTTGCTGCAAATTCTACAGTTAGTTGGCTATATTCACAGGCAGATTTGTATGATACTAGATATTGGTGGAGAGTTACTCTAACTGATAATATTGATACCATATCTTCTACATTTTATTTTACAACTGAGCCATTAGCAACAATGGTAAATACAATTACACCATATAATATCGCTGTATCCCCCTTAACTATTACTGCTACTAATACAACACCAGTAGATAATGTAACTTTATACTATCGGTGGAGCGATGATAATGCTAGTTGGGGTGGTCATATTTCGATTTTTGATGGATTTGAAACAGGGTCATTGAATACAAATCTATGGAACATATATAGTAATACAACATATGGTCAGAATGAAATAACTAGTTTAAATTCTGTAGCTGGGACATATTCTTGGCTTATGGCAGTAACTACAAGTGGAAATTATAACCTTAACGAATTATACACCGTGTATGATTTTACAGGGGCATCTGATATAAACATTGACTTCTGGCAATATGATGCAAGTGATGAAGAAACTGATGCACCATCCAGCTGGACCGGTCATTATGAAGCTGATGCAGTAGCTTTTACAAACGATGGAATAACTTGGTATGAAATAATAGATGCAGCTACATTAAATATTAACGGTCAATGGACACATTTTACCTATAATATAAGCAGTCATCCTAATTTCAATCCAAATGTGAATAGTAATTTTGCCATTAAATTTCAGCAATATGATAACTATGTTTATTCCACAGATGGACGACTTTGGGATGATATCTACATTAACTACACAACAGATGGTAATGGAATAAACTGGCAAGAATGGAATGATAATACAAATCCAGATTTGAATTACCCATGGAGTTGGAATTTTAATTTTCCAAATGGAATTGGTTATTATGAGTTTTATAGCATTGGTAAAAAAGCTGGTTCTCCAGATGAACCAAAACCATTTACAGCTGATGCAATATGTTATTTTGAACCAGGAGCAGGACAATATACTCTTACTATTAATATTGTGGGTAATGGTTCTGTGACTAAGGTTCCTGACCAAGCTACGTACTCATATGGTACTATTGTTACTCTTACGGCTGTGGCTGATATTGGTTGGAGTTTTGATAGTTGGTCTGGTGATTTGAGTGGTAGTAATAATCCTGATAATATTACTATGGATGGTAATAAGACGGTGACTGCTACGTTTACTGAAGATCAATATACATTAACAATAAACATTGTGGGTAATGGTTCTGTAACTAGAGATCCTGATCAGATGACTTATACGTATGGTTCAGTGGTTACCTTGACTGCTGTAGCTGATGCAGGTTGGGCTTTTAGTAGTTGGAGTGGCGATCTTACTGGTAATGCTAATCCAGATACGATTATTATGGATAGTAATAAAACGGTGACTGCTACTTTTACTGAAAATCAATATACACTCACTATAAACATTGTGGGCAATGGTTCTGTGACTAAGGATCCCGACCAGGCTACATACCAATATGGTGCTATTGTTACTCTTACGGCTGTGGCTGATATTGGTTGGAGTTTTGATAGTTGGTCTGGTGATTTGAGTAGTAGTAATAATCCTGATAATATTACTATGGATGGTAATAAGAGTGTTACTGCAAATTTCATACCTATTGAAATAAATACTTCAGTAAATCCAATATCACCATATAATGTTACAACATCCCCATTGACAATAACTGCAACTGGTGATGTTAGTCTTGATAATGTAACTCTCTATTATCGATATTCTAGCGATAATTCTTCATGGGGTAGTAATTATAATGAAACAATTATGAATTTAAACCCTGATTTTAGATGGGTATTAGATGGAGATTTCACTGATGAAATGGGAAACTTAGATGGTACGGGAAGTTCACCACCAACTTATGTAAATACAATACTTCCATACAGTGACCATCCTCAATGTGGAGATTTTACCCCTGATAATGAAATGCTTGTTGCAAATAATCCCCTTATTAATACTGGAACAGGATATTTATGTGAACAAAGGTCCATTTCAGTATGGTTTAATGCAGATACAATACCAACTAATACAGGTAATACTATCTGGTCTCAGGGGGGTGCAACAAATTCTATAACAATTTATACATATAATGATTCAGGGA
>Ga0209635_10000766_pt1 | contig 22983 bp, 20 predicted proteins | sample DeeMarSWOR230_32_FD_187463 | JGI IMG/M metagenome (GOLD analysis project Ga0209635, IMG submission 187463) | Marine sediment microbial communities from White Oak River estuary, North Carolina - WOR-2-30_32 (SPAdes) (version 2) | ecosystem: Environmental > Aquatic > Marine > Intertidal zone >...
AAATAGATTTAACTTATTGGATAAAGATTTTAAAGGATAAAGATGGAACTTTTGGCTCGGATTACAAAGGGCTAGACGGGCTACTTTTTAATGTAAAATGTCACTAAATTATTCTTCTGATAATTCTACTTTTTTTAGCTCATGTCCCAATGGACAATCTATGTTTTCATATATTTTTATTATCTTATATTTTTTATCTTTGCTTAGATTAGTGCTACATAATTCAAAATTAATACAACCTATACTTCTACAGGTTTCGCCTTCAAACTTTAAATTATCTCCTTCAATGAGTTTCTTATTCACAGCAGCAATTATTGGTAGTTCTTGTACCTCAACAACAGCTGCATTTCCCTCATGTATACTGCAGTTGTGACGTTTTTCCCTAACACTCGTGATTTTGTATTTTCTCCCAGGTTTTAAGTTAAAACAAACTGTTTTTAATTTACAGTTCCTGCATTCATTATTTGGTCCAATATATATAAATTCACATTCTTCTATTGCTAATTTTTCACCTATTAAAGTAACAAGTGGCATTTTATATCACCCCTGTTATTTTGGCTAATTTTTTGGCAGCATCTTTTGTTAAACCTGTTTCACCAAGTATGGTGTATCTTTCAGGTCTTATTTCATGTGCTCTTATCAATGCTTCTATGATTTTTTTCTTTGATACACCTAGTTCTCTGGAGTTAGTGGGGGCTCCAATCTTTTTTAGTGCATTACGTATTTGTTGCCAGTCACCACCATGCAGATATACCATCATTATTGCTCCGACACCACATTGTTCTCCATGCATTGGTTTTGTATGTTTTCTACCTTTTAACATAATACCAAGCCCAAGATGATCAAGCATATGGGAAAACATGTGTTCTGATCCTGATGCAGGTCTGGTATTACCTGCCACACTCATTGCTACTCCAGAAACAATCATAGCTTTTACAGCAGTCCAAGCTGATTCTTCAGATCCAGGTTTTATTTCATCAGCACTATCCATAAGAATTTGAGCAGCGCTTTTTGAAAGAACTGCCGCGTGACTACTGAATTCTTCATCTTTTAATCGATGGGCAAGCTCCCAATCCATAACCGCTGATATATTTGAAATTACATCAGCACAACCTGAAGCAAGCATTCTATAAGGAGCTTTTTTTATAATTTTTGTATCAGCAAGTATCGCCAGTGGTGAGACTGCAGTTTTTGAAACAACACCTTTAGTATGCTTTAAGGATGCACGAGGTGAAGCAATACCATCATGAGCAGCTGATGTTGGTACACTTATAAACGGTTTAGAAAGCTCATATGCTGCAAGTTTTGTAACATCAATAACACTTCCGCCACCAACACCTAAAAGAAGATCAACATGATTTTTATTTGCAAATTTAATCACGTGGTTTACTTCATGAAGAGTAGGTGAAGATATCAATGTTAAATCAGCTTTATAATTAGCTTTAGCCAGTATTTTTTTTATTTCCTCTCCAGATAATTTTTTTGTTATTTTATCAGCAACTATTAAAACAGAATTACCCAGTCCTATTCTATTACAAACATCAGAAATCTGAGGTGTAGTGTTATGTCCAATGATGATTTCTCTAGGAAAAACCATATTTTTTGATTTTGTGAATCGTTCCATACGAGATGGGTAAACCACGGGATTAATATATTATCTTTTCTTTTCATAGCTCGAAAAAATGAAGATTTTAGATGTTTACAGGAAAAATAAGACTATTTTTCTTCTATATATTATCCTAATAATCATTGTTGTAGTTATTGTTGGTGTTTTATTATTACCCTCTGTTTTTTATGATCAATGGATCTGGAAATACTATTGGGGTCCTGTTGTAGCTGATGCTGCAAATTCACCTAGTGGAGTTGCTTTTCATAACGGTGTAGAAGCAAAAGAAGGCTATACAATGGTTTCTGAAATAACCTATGGTATAATTCTTGTTGTTGCCTTATATTTTATTTATAAACTATTGAAGAAACTAAATATAATTGTTGATTGGAGATTTGCACTATCCTTGATGCCTTATATTCTTTTTGGTCCTGTTACAAGGGTTTTAGAAGACACTGGATATTTTGGTGAACCTTTTGTTTATTGGTTTATTTCACCTTTTTTATATTTTCAAGTTGCTGCATATGCTTTATCATTTTTGGTCTTGGGTTACGTTTTAGAAAAAAAATTTCAAAAACCAAGATTGACAGTAAATTCTATTTTGTTTATTGGAGGTTTGATTTTATTAGTTCCTTTTTTATTTTTAATAGTTAAATGGGTGGCAGGTGATCAATGGGGGATTACAATTGGATCACGGCCTGATGTTTTTTTTATTGTAATTGGTATTGTTTCTTTAATTGTGAGTCTTGTTTATCTATTTGCTTTTATTTTTAAAAATAATGAAAAAATTGTTGTTTATAAAAATCCTTTGAATCTTGCAATGATTGCTGGTCATTTAATTGATGGACTTACTAGTTATATTAGTATTAAAGATCCATTTAATATGGGTCTTATGTATAGTGAAAAGCATCCTGCGTCAAACGCTTTATTGGAAATCTGGGGTCCTTTATTTCCAATTGTGAAGTTTGTTTTAATCATAATAGTTATTTATGTTTTTGATATTTTATTTAAAGATGAATTGAAAAATAATCTAAGATTAGTAAATCTTTTAAAAATAGGAATTCTAATTTTAGGTTTTTCACCTGGGCTTCGTGATTTATTGAGAGTTACAATGGGTGTATAATTGTCCCCATCTCTTTTTAAAATTGTTATTTTTTCTGCTATATCAGACAGATCAATATCGTCTTATATTTTTCATTTTTCAAATGCTCTATTAATTTCCATACGTCACAAAAGAGAAATCATTAACGTTATAATAGGTTCTCCATGTGATTCCATTATTGTTTGAAATAAAACCTTGACCATTGAGGTAAGGGTCCTCATAGTCTGCACCAGCATATGTCCATCCATACAATGAATCTGTGGAATATATGGTCTTACATACAATATAATAGGTTTCACCAGGGATGACCTGAATATCTGGGAAATCAAATGTTGTCCAGATTAATATTGGTCTATATAGATCCATCGGATCAACCGAGACAGATGTTTGTGTGAGATCTGGTCCAGTTAGATTTTTTCGTATTGAGACAGTGATTGGTTGTACATTTCCTTTTGCAATAAGCTCTAATTCGATTTTTGATAAATTATTTTGAGTTGGTATAAAGGATTGAGCATACCAATTCTGCATAAATATTCCATCATTCAGACTCAATCCATTATAAAGTTCTGTTTGTCGTTGATCAACGCTGTTGTTATCCTCTATTGTTACTACTATTCTTCTGCGGGGGAGACTATCCTCAAAAAACCACATCCCATGCTCGTCGAAATTTCGAAGAAGAATGTTATAAGTGCCTTCCTTTGTCCATACGTGAGTAACATTGATAAGTGAGTCTGAAGGATATAGCCCGGTCCATTGCTCTGTTTCATCACCCCATTTGAAATAATATTTTATATGGTCTTTTTCAGGATCCGTTGCATTAAATGAATATGTTTGATAAGTGTTAATGTCACCGATTAGTGAACCATTTACAAGAGTCGTAAGGGTTGGTGGCATCTCTTTGTCAGTTAAGATGAGCTCACCGGGATAACTATCATAGATTTGGGGATTTACGGGAAAATTATATTCTTTAAGCAATATATCTTTTGTTTTGGGGTAACTATAGTTAAATGCTTCCTCTGCTGAACATAGATTATCCTGATTTGCATCACCAAATCCCTGCAGTCCTTCCATTAGGTAATAACCAAAAAAATTCCCATTACTCATCTCATCTTCTTTGCATGCCATCAATATGACTCGCCCAGGTCCACTTAATCCTTTTGCGAATGTGTTCATCCATTCAGAAACTGTTTCGGTTTTGTGCGTTCTCTTCTTGGGTGGATCATTGAAACCACCTGCATAACAGGCTTCAATGATAACACAGACACCTTTACACCTCAGGTGATTCAACCAAGTATTAATGGTGTCATCATAGAGATAATACAATTTATTTGGGATACAGATAAACCAATTTCCGATTTTTGTTCGATAGGTATCATACATATAAAGAACGGTATCAACGCCACCGTTTTCATCTTTGGGAAAATGATCTCTTTTAACAGGGGAACCATGTGTAGAAATATAAAAAAGGCAGATATCATCTTCATCAGCATTTCTATACATCCAAAAAAAACCTTTAAATACATTGAAAATCGAAGCGTTCTTACCAGTTAATAATCTGATATGATCTGGTTTCCAATGATCTGAAACAAGTAATAGATTGTAGAGATCTGTTGGTGGAATATCATTAAAAAGTGAAAGATTGGTCATGAATGGTTGGTTTTTGAATTCATTGACACCCACGAGGAGCGCCCAATACTCAGTGCCATCGTCTGATTGTTTGATCAGAGGAGAAGGTATAGTGCAAAACGCGGTCACAAATGTTCCAAAACCTGAAATAATCAACAATACACATACAAAAATTCCTATTATTTTCTTCTCCATAATTTTTTCCTCCCTATGAAAACATATAGGTTATTTTTATTTAAATATTATTGTTCTATATGTAATAAAAAGATAAAGTAATAGTATTTTAAACATTATTTATTTTGTTTAATTTTTTAAAGATTTTTATGAAAAATTACTGTAATACAAAATATTAATAAATAAAATATATAAAAGACTGTTTTAACGAACTGTTATTAAATTACCAAATTAAAGGAGAGAAAAAATTGAAATTGATAGAGAACTTCTAGAAAAATTTTATAAAAAATAGGGGATTCAAAGAAAATTGAATTTTATCTTTATAGAGGATTTTTTGAAAAAATTTTTAAAAAAAATAGTTATTTATATTAAAAATAAAAAAAGTTAGGTATTTTTTTTAAAAAATAATAAATACTAAACAAAAAATTTTTAAATAAGAACTAACTAAGATAGAACTAGGAGGAAATAAAAATGTATTTTAATATAGGCAAAAAAGGGGCTATTGTTATAACTGTTTTACTGTTAGGAACAGCTTTTTTGGTTCCCGCGGGTTCACAAACTGAACAAACAGAGTTTATTAAGGTTAATAATGTAAGTTCATCAGAATTTTATGATGGAATTGAAGGTTATAAATTGGATAGATATTATGTTTTTGATCCAGCTTTACCAGCTAATATGGATGATGATAATGATGATGCTGGATGGAAAGCAGATGCAGGAGATGAGATACCGCGTGCTAGAGCTATTTATCCTGGTGAAATAGTTGATGAAACACCAGGACGTGGAGTGTATGGTAAATTATCTTCAACTGATACTGAGGATTATTTTTATTTTTCTGTCTGTAATGGTCAAAAAATTACTATTACTCTAAATGTTCCTTCAACTTTTAACTTTGATCTTTATCTTAAGGATAAGAATGATGTTGTGCGTGCCAGTTCGACTAATTCTAGTGATGCATCGGAATACATAAGCTATGTCGCTGATTATCCTGGTAAATGGTATATGTTTGTAAAATATGTAAGCGGCTCAGGTACAGGTAGATACAATTTTGATGTTGAATTAATTGGACAAAACGATGCAGGTACTAATCAAGATGCAGGAGATAATTTTGCTGATGCTACATTTTTAGAAACAGGACAATACTATGGATATCTTGATATGAATGATGGGGAAGATTGGTACAAGTTTAATGTAACCTATGCCGGGCAAGGAATTAATTTTACTTTAAAAGTAAATTTGGCAGTATATTCTGATTTTGATTTAGAATTATTCAATCCAAGTGGAGACAAGGTATATAGAAAAGCATATTACACTGATGATGACTTGTTATATCCTGCTGATGTAACAGGTCAATGGCGTGTAAGAGTATATCTGTTTCCTGGATGGACAGATATACCAAAACCAACGGAATGGGAATATTATGCTTATGGTTCTGGTACTTATGATTTAACATTTTCTCTTGAGGCATCAGCACTGGATCCACCTGCTTCTATAAGTCAGCCTGAGATTACTCCGATGGCAAAAACTTTTGAGATAGCAAATGATTTTGCTAGTAGTAAAGATGAGTATGGGTATTTTGCTTCTATTCCTGCTTGTAATTATCTTTCTGGTGGAGTAAGATATTTGGCTCCTATTGTTTATACTGGGGATGATACACCAACTGCGTATTATGATGATCCAGATGCTTTTGGAACTGTTGATGATACAACTGGTTATTTGTTGGATGATTGGAACATGTATCTTTCAATGGTGGGTAGGGAATCTGTTGTTTATAATGTTCCTAGTGATCCTGTTCAGGCAGCGGCTGAGATTGCAATGAATAACTGGGTTTCTTCGGATACAGCTGTTGTTGCGATTGATGGTAGTGTTTATGAGGATACTACGAAAAATGTTCTTAAACGAACTAAGACATTGAAAAGGGAAACTGATGTTATTGAGTTTAAGAGTGGTAGTGAGTCTAAATATTCGGATGAATATGGTTATCAGTTGAATATTGGTCCTAAATGGGGTGCTATTAATGTTAGTGTATTTGATGTGACTACTACTTCGGTTACAGCGGATCTTTTGAATCTTTGGCCTAAGTTTTATGCTTTTGCAGATGATTGGTGGCCAGATTTTGCTGGTGAGGATAGGATTGATATTTATTGTCCGATTACTAGGATGGGTGTTTGGTCTGGTTTGGGTGGTACGAGAGCACAGAATTATAGTTTTAAGATTACAAAGTATGCTTGTGATCGTTTTAGAATATTTTTGGGTAATGATGATCAGACACTTAAGGTGACTGTGGAAACTGCGGATTTAAATGATTTACTTGTGTTTTTAGTGGATCCGTCTGGTAATTTGAGGGCACCGACTATTCCTGCTTGGAATGGTGGGCCTGTGAATCCTATTCATTGGTGGAATGGTTTTCATAATGAAACTGGGTGTGATGATTGGAGGTTGTGGGATCCGGAGCCTCATACTGAGTTTTCTGCAGAGGTGCTTCATCCTGAAAAGGGTATGTGGACAGCGATTGTTGTTCCTCGTAATGCGGTGGGTTCACCTAAGATTAAGTATACGATTACTGGGACTGTTAAGAAATTGAATTCTAAGGGGACTGATGCTGCTGTTTCAGCAGCTAATGCTGCTGTTATTGCTTCTCAGAAACATTTGCCACTTTTGTATGTGGAGGAGGATGGTGTTCCGTCTGAGACTGCTGGTGTGTTTACTGGTCTTGGTGTGACTAGTGTTATTTTTGTTGAGCGTGGTGGTATTGGTAGTGCTGTTCGTGATAAACTTCCTACTATAGAAAAGGATTTAAAAACTATGGAGGAGATTGTTGATTATATTAAGGCTGATCCGTTTTCTGAGGATTATATTACTATTACTTCTTTGAAAACTGGTGTTGGGCAGGCTGCTGCTGGTGCTATGCTTGGTGCTTATCATGGTTCGCCTGTGCTTCGTATTGAGGAGGCTCCTGGTAATCCTGCTGGTATTGCGAATACAATTGAGACGTATATGCGTTGGGATGGTGATTATTATCATGGGGAGCGTTCTATGGGTCATTTTGCGAGAGCGGATGCTCCTGTGTATCGTGGTTTTAATGTGACTTTGGATATGATTAGATGGTTTTTGTCAGGTGGTAAGAAGGGTGCTTTGCCAGTGTTTGGTATGGATATGGATCGTTATTGGTTTGAGGCTTTGTATAATGGTGTTCATGATATGCTTGTGAGTTTTGGTCTTGATGTGGATGGTGTTCAGGAGGGTATTTGTTTTGTGGCGCCTAGGAATGATATTTTTATTCCTGCTTATGCTGCTTTGATGGGTAATAATTCTTATACTGGTGGTATTCCTGGTATTACTCCGGCTTATTCTTCTGCGCTTGTTGTTAGGAATTTGTTGTATCCTGCGTTGATTTTTGCGAATCCTGGTAGGGATGTGACTACAACTCAGTTTATGAATTATCCTGATGGGCTAAATTGGAGGACTAATGATGGGAAGGTAAATTATGTTTATTCTACTCGTGTTGTTAAGGAGTGTTTTAGTTCTCATGGTAGGATTTATGATGGTCATTGTTTGTGGGATGCGCATTTAGAGCGTATGAATGATGGTGCGAGTGTTTTGTATTATTCTGGGCATGGTACTGGTGGAAGTGGTATTTCTGCTCAGTATATTCAAACAGAGCATTGTAATTATCCGGATCAGGAGTGGTGGGATGGATGGCGTGGATATGAGTTTGACGACGTGAGGACACCAAGAGAACCTGGTGGTAGTTTGGTTTGGTATAATCCAGATCCACCAAACCTATATGACATAGTTCATTATAAGTGGGTTGATCAGTTATTTGAAAATTTACATAGTAATGCGGTCTTTTATATGTCTTGTACAACTGGTGATGGTGATGGTCCTATGGTTTATCTTGATCATGGTGCGGTTTGTTGGTATGGAAATGCTGCTTCTGGTTTATATGCAGAAGGGGATTTGCAGGATGATGAGTTTTTCAAGGATGCTTTGATTAAAGGTGAGCCTATAGGCCCTGCTTATTCAAAACAAGTATGGTTACACTACAGAGATTATACAACTGGTGATCCAACGGCAATGTATGGTCCGTCCTCACTTTATGATGGAGCTGAAGGTGGAGGAATTTCCACTAGACAGGTCATATATGGTGATCCAAATTTAATTATCTATAGCCCAGAGTGGACAATTCCAGTACCTATGGATTAAATAACCTAAAAATTGAAACAGAAAAAACAACATCTCTTTCTTTTTTTTATTTTTTTTATTATCAATTACCATGATACAATATGTCAATAATGAGTTTTATTAAATTTTTCTAATTCTAAGTTCATTTGCACAAATAGGTAATATATCCTTTATATCACCATCTTTAAAGCCATACAAGTCACATATTTGTTTAGGAAGGGTAACAATTAAAGACCCACTAATCATTCTTAATTTACGTTGCATATGGATTTACATATGGAAAAATGTATATATAAATATATGTTATATGTTAAAAATTAGAAATATTAAAATTTAATGTTTCCGTTAATTAAACTCTATGAGTGTGTAGTTTTATGCGTCGTCATCCAGATTGGCTCAAGGTTAAAATTGGTGGTGGGGAAGCATTTGTTAAAATGAAGTCCCTTTTAAGAAATGCTAAACTTCATACTATTTGTGAGGAGGCTAAATGCCCTAATATTGCAGAATGTTTTGGTTCAGGTACTGCTGTTTTTTTAATTTTAGGAGATATCTGTACTAGAAACTGTGGTTATTGCAATGTAAAGTATGGAAAACCACTTTCTTTGAATATAAATGAGCCAAAAGATGTAGCAGAAAGTGTTAAGATATTAGGTCTAAATTATACAGTTATTACTTCCGTTACAAGGGATGATTTAGAAGATGGTGGTGCTAGTGTTTTTTACAAAACCGTAAAAGAAATTAAAAAGTTAAATAAAAACTGTAAAGTTGAGGTTTTAATTCCTGATTTTAAAGGAAATTTGGAATCATTAAAAAAAGTTATTGACTCTAATCCTGATGTTGTTAATCATAATATTGAGGTTGTTGAGCAATTATTTCCTTTAATAAGACCAGAAGGAGATTATAAAACAAGTCTTGGTTTACTTAAAAATATTAAAAAAATCAACAATAAAATGAAGACAAAATCTGGTTTTATGATTGGACTAGGGGAAACTAAAAATCAGATTTTGCAAACAATGAAAGATTTAAAAAAAGTAGATGTAGATTTTTTAACAGTTGGTCAGTATTTACAGCCTACTAAAAAACATATTGAAATTAAAAAATATTACACACCTGAAGAATTTTACAAATTGAAAAAAATTGCTTTTAAATTGGGTTTTGAACATGTAGAGTCAGGCCCTCTTGTTAGATCTTCTTATCATGCAGAGAGGGCAATGGTTTATTAATAAATAATGAATTTTGTCTTTAGATGCAATCAAAATCTGTTTATAAAGTTCCTAATGGAAAACTTTTAAAAATTTTTTTAGATTATGATAGTAAAAATAAATTAATTACTAATATTCATATAACTGGAGATTTTTTTGCATACCCTGAAGAATCTATTGATGTAATGGAAAAAAAACTTAAAGATACTCTGCTTACAAAAAAAAATTTGTTAGAAAAAATAAACTCTGTTGTTAAAAAATACAAAATTGAATTTATTGGTCTTGATGCTGAAGCTCTTGTTGAGGGAATACTTAGGTGTATGGAATGAAAGAACAATGGCGATTGCTAAAGACAGAGGATAATTCTGCTTATACAAACATGGCAATAGACAAAGCTGTAATGGTGTCATGTAGCAGAGGTAAGGTTCCTCCAACTGTAAGGTTTTATACATGGAAACCACCAGCTATTTCAATTGGATATTTTCAAAGTTTGAATGAAGAAGTTGATTTAGATGCTTGCAAGAGCCTTGGTGTTGAATTTGTTCGTCGTATAACTGGTGGAGGAGCTGTTTTTCATGATAAAGAACTTACTTATAGTATTATTATTTCTGAGTCAAACCCGAAAGTTCCAAAAAATATATTGGAAAGTTATAGGAGGATTTGCGGGGCTGTTATTAAAGGATTAAAACATTTGTGGATTGAAAGTAAGTACTCTCCTATAAATGATATTATTGTTAATAATAAAAAAATTTCAGGGAGTGCTCAAACAAGAAAATCAAAAACAGTTTTACAACATGGAACAGTACTAATGGATGTTGATATTGATAAAATGTTTAAACTGCTTAAAGTCCCAAATGAAAAAATTAAAGATAAACTAATTGCTGATGTTAAACAGAGGGTCACTTCAATTAAACATATTTCAGATAACAATGTTTCTTTTAATGAAACATCAGATGCAATGAAGATTGGTTTTGAGGAAGAATTTAATATAGAACTTGTTAATGATAATTTGACCAAAGAAGAAATTAGTCTTACAAAAAAGTTTGAAAGAGAATGTTTCTCAACAACTGAGTGGAATTATAGAAGATAAAAATAATTGAATTAATAATAGAGAGTTATGAAAATTAAGGTAAAGAAAGTAAATGCATTTACTGATTCTATAAAAGGTGGTAATCCCGCTGGTGTTGTATTAAATTCACCAGATTTAACTGATAAACAGATGACTTATGTTTCAAAAATGTTAAAGGTTTCTGAAACAGCTTTTGTTTTTCCCAGTTCGAAAGCTGATTTTAGGCTTAGGTTTTTTACACCTGAAATCGAGGTTGATTTATGCGGTCATGCAACGATTGCAACTTTTTTTACTATGGCCTTGGAGGATTTTTTCCCAGATAAAATAAACAAAATTATTGTACAAGAGACAAAGGCTGGAATTTTTCCAGTTAATATTGATTTTACAGAGGATGGAAATATTGGCAGGGTAATGATGACTCAGGGAAAACCTATATTAAAAGATATATATTTGGATATATTAAAAATTGCAGATTCTCTTAAAATATCAAAAGAAAATATAGATGATAGTTTACCAAAACAAATTGTTTCAACAGGATTATTCACTTTGCCAATTTGCATAAAATCTTTTAATGTTCTTAAAAAAATTAAACCTGATTTTAACAAAATAAAAAAAATATGTAATGATTTGGGTACAGGTAGTATTCATCTATTTACTTTTGAAACAATTGAACATGCTTCTGTATATCATGCAAGAAATTTTGCACCTGTTTACGGTGTTGATGAGGATCCTGTTACTGGTACTGCAAATGGTGCTGTTTGTAGTTATTTAGTAAAAAATAGGATAATACAAGAAAATAATCTTTTATGTGAGCAGGGTGATATTGTAGGTAGACCCGGTAGAGTTTTTGTTGAGATAAATAAAAATATTGTAAAAGTAGGTGGAAGAGCTAAAGTTGTTGGAGAAAAAGAAATAACATTATGATTTTGATTTTATGAGTAAACTAGAAATTTTATATACTATATTTAATATCTTTAAAAATACATTAAAAGATATATTTTAATGAATACAAAAATAGCTTTTTTTACATAAAAACTCCAATTTGTATTTATAGGAATAATATCCGCAAAATTAAAATATTCAGAAATATAAATATGTTATATATCTTTAGGATGAAATTATTATGAATAATAATATTTTATACTTTATTATTTTTTTTACTTTAATTTCTATTTTTTCAGGTATCATATTACCATGTTGTAATGGGGTTGATCAAGATAATGATATATCAGTTAATTATTTTCAAAAGACTGACTCATTAGCTCAATATTTAATTAATAATACATGTGATGGATACACTTTGATATCTCCCCGGGAAGTATATCATCCTATTTTAATTGACATGCAGGGGCGTATTATCTATGAATCATCGATATATGGTTATCCAGCAAAAATGCTTCCAACAGGAAAATTGATTGGCTCAATTGTTACAAATGGTAAGTTTAATATTTTCATTAGGAAGGGAACACTATATAAGTATGTTTTAAAAGAGGAATGGAATAATTCCATTACTTGGGAGTTTAATAATTGGACAGATAAATGGGCATTTCAACATCATGATTTTCATCTGGTTAGTAGTCCTGTTTATTATTCCCCAGATCATAAAACAAATGTCGATGGGAAATTATTAATTCTTGCAAGATTAGATAATATAGATAATAAATCTATAAGTTGGTGCCCATTACAAGATGATGTTATTTACGAGGTTGATGAAAATGGAAGTTTAACAGGTTTTGAATGGCATTCAAATGATCACTATGATGAAATGGGTTTTGATAAAATATCGAAGATTGGTCTTTATTTTTGTCCAGCTGGGCAAGGTTGGTTGCATCTAAATACATGTGCTGAAGTTGGGGACAATAAATGGTATCAACAAGGATATGAACAGTTTAGTCCTGAAAATATCATTACCTGTTCACGACATGCAAATATAATTTTTATTATAAATAAAACCACTGGGAAAATAGATTGGAAAATTGGACCGAATTATTATAATAGTCCTGAGCAAAAACTTGGTCAGATTATTGGTCCGCATAGTGCTCATATTATACCTGAAGGTCTTCCTGGCGAAGGAAATATGCTTATTTTTGATAATGGAGGATTTGCCGGTTATGGGTTTTTGGGTGGATTCTTTTGCTTTCCAAAAAGATATTTTAGATTATATTCTAGAATAATAGAATTTAATCCTGTAAATCTTGATATTGTATGGGAATATACAGAAAAAAAAGATCAAAGAATTGAATTGGAAAACAAAGAGATGTTTATAAGCTGGATTATGAGTTCAGTTCAACGATTACCAAATGGTAATACATTAATTGCAGAAGGGACAACAGGTAGAATTTTTGAGGTCAATAATGAGAGTGAAATTCTCTGGCAATATGAATATGAAAATAATGGAATAGCTCCTTGGAATAATTGGGTGTATAGGGCTTATCGCATTCCACCTGAATGGGTTCCTGGAAATCCATCTGGATACACTTTCTGGTCGGATTTGTATGAAAAAAATTTTGAAATATAATTATAAACTAGAATTTGCTAATTTTTTTTAAAAATTTCTGAATAATTAAAATAATTATAATTTATAGGAAGTATTATATATTACAATTCTAGTTAAATTAAATAAATATATATGATAAAAAATATTTCAATATTTTATATTACAATATTTTCTATTTTTTTTATCTTTGTTAGTCCATGTTTTAGCAATACTCAAGATATTAAGATTTTATTTTATCAAAATCACAACAAAACATTTGATATTGAATGGGAACAGGTTGTTGATCAAGGATTTGGAAATGTCAATAATCTTCATGCATGGGCGATGAAAGAATATAAAGGTTTTATTTACGTAGGAACTCGTAATGTAGTTGATGGTTGTCAGATCTATCGGTCAGAGACAGGTGATAAAAACACATGGGTAAAGGTTAATCTTGACGGTTTTAGCAATGACAGTAAATCTGAAGGTGTAAGACATATGGTTGTATATGCTGGTCTCTTATGGGTAATTACTATTTCATGGGAGTTTGGAGCACAAGTATGGGTAACAGATGGAGTGGATTCAGACACTATTGGTTTATTGAATTGGAAAAAGGCAAATACCAATGGTTTTGGACAAGGAAATGCTATAATAGAAACAAGAGGTCTTGTTATTTTTTATGATAAACTGTATGTTGGGTCAGGCAGTAAAGATAATCATCCTTTACTTTATCGATATGATGGTCCAACTGAATTTAATAACATTGATCCAACAAATTGGACTCTTGTAAAAGATTGGTATGAAGACCAAAATTATAGTTCAAATTTATTTTTAGTTGGTGATTTATGCAATTTCACTTGCTCTGATGGGAAAAATTATTTGTATGTAAGTATTGTAACAGGAGTTACGCCTCTTTTCAGGGATTTAATAAATAATTTTTCTATTATTAATATTTTAAAAACCTTAAAAATTATATTATTTGAAAAAGGACAGATATGGCGGTACGATTTAATAAATTGGGAATTAGTTAGTAATAAGATATTTAAAAATACTAATCAAATGGTTTCAACATTTGTATCTTTAAATAAATCTTTATATGTAGGTACAGCAAATTGGTTTGGAGGAGAAATTTGGAAAACTGAAGATGGTATTAATTGGAAACAGATTATAAAAAGAGGTTTTTATAGTCCTTTTAATTTTTGGATTTGGAAGTTATTTGTTTATGATAACAAAATAATCGCAGGAACACTTAATCCAGTTTTAGGTTGTGAAATTTGGATGAGTAAAAATGATTTTCCTATACGACAAAGAGATTTCAAAAAAATAAGTAAACATGGAATGGATGGGTCAAATATGTTCACTACAGGAGAATTACCACAAGATGGTGCTAGGTCATTTGAAATTTTTAATGAAACACTATATGTTGGTACAACAAACTGGGTTGATTTAAACTCTAATTTAAATGGAACCGGTTGTGAAATATGGAGAATAAAAAAATAATTAGAAATTCCAAATTACTTAATTTTATCCAAATCTATATTCATTCCATCACTTGCTGCAATTACATTAACACCTAATTTTTTTGTAAGTTTTTCAGCAATTTCCCAGGGTTTTGATTTTATCATGGTCATACCAAAATGAGAAAGAATTCCTAATTTAGGTTTATTTATAGATAAAATCTTTTCAGCATCTTTAATGGATAGATGCTCTATTTTAGGTCTTTCTTCTAATAACACGACATTGATTATAAGTATATTTCCTTTGTAATATTTTTCAAGTCCTTTGAAATATTTAGTATCAGTTATTATTGATATAGAATTGTTTTTTCCATAAATATTTAAACCATAGGTTTCAACAGAATGTGGATGTCTAATCGGAGTTGAAAAAGAGATATTACCGATTTTATAACTTTCTTTTTCCTTTAATATTTCTATTTTTTCAACATGGTTTCTAAAATATTTTAAAATAACAGGATCGCTTTTAATTGCATCACTAGGTGCAAAAACAACTCCTCTTTTTTTAAAACCACCATTAGTCATAGCTTCAATTATTATGTTTATATCATTTGAATGATCAATATGTCTATGTGTTAGTATAATCCCATCTAGGTCCATTGGATTTAATTTTGGTCTACTTGATGTACAGCGAACAAGAGAACCTGGGCCTGGGTCAATCATTACATTAGTTTCATCAAGTGTTAACCAAATACCACCAGATGCTCTTAACTGTTTTATTACAACAAAACGTGCACCAGCAGTTCCTAAGAATTTGATTCTATTCATTTTTTTCACTTATTAATAAATAAAATTATATACACGCCATAGTTTATTTCCATTTATGAATCTTTTTGATTATACTTACGACCTGGTTCAACAAATTCCTAATGGTAGAATTTCTTCTTATGGTGCTGTAGCAGAGGCACTGGGTGACAAGATAGCTTCAAGAGCAGTTGGTCATATGATGAATCAAAATCCTAATGCTGATACTATGCCTTGTTTTAGAATAGTTCACTCGGATGGAAGACTTGGTGGATTTGGTCTAGGAATTAATGATAAAATTCGAAGATTGAAGGAAGATAAAATTTATGTTGAGAACGGGAAGATTGTTGATTTTGAAAATGTTTTATTTAAAGATTTTAAAACAAATTTTCCTTTAAAAAAATTAAGAAAAAAACAAATAGAATTAAGTAAAAAAGTTGTTTTGAAGGATAGTTTTACAAAAATAGAAACTGTTGCTGGGATCGACATTGCTTATCCTAAAAACGAGTTTAATGATGCTTGTGGTTGCTGTATAGTTATGGATTACAAAACAAAAGAAGTTGTTGAAGAAAAAACAGTTTTTAGTAAAACGAGTTTTCCCTACATATCTACTTATTTAACTTACAGGGAATTACCCATTATAAAAAATCTTGTTAATAATTTAAAGACCAAACCAACGGTATTTATGTTTGATGGAAACGGCGTACTGCATCCGTATGGAATTGGTTTAGCCTCTCACATTGGTGTTGTTCTTGATATTGCCAGTATAGGTGTTGCAAAAAGTTTATTATACGGCAAAATTGAAAATGATATTGTTACTATTGATGATAAAAAAAGAGGATTTGTATTTTTTTCATCTAATAAAGTAAAAAAACCAATATACATTTCGCCAGGAAATAAGATCTCATTTGAAACATCATTTAAAATTGTTAAAAATTTAAGTTTTTATAAAATCCCTGAACCATTAAGACAAGCTCATATTTTGGCTAATAAAAACTTAAGATTATAAATCAGCAAGATTTTTACTAGATACAGCAGGAATTCCCTTGTTTTCAAACCATTTTTTGTATTGTGTTACTTGTGATTTTTTAAGCTCCTTTTTATGTAGATATACACCTTTAACTTTTGGTGTTGCTCTTATTGTTTTTTCAAAGATTTCTTCGTTTATATTACCTGCATCTATCTGATAGGTTGGTATCATATGGCCAAATGCAGCATTTTTTTCAAGTATTATATCTGTGAATCTTGGTGCATAATGCCCTCCTCCAATTCCCAATAGTACAGGTATATCATCTGATATTTCTTCTTCATAATGATATAGAGATAGTAATTCCAAAAGAGATTTAGATATAATATTTGCTGGTTCTTGTTTTTTCCATTCTTCCTCATTGCTTCCCACTTCAACAAATAGTGTAGGTATTTTCATATATGGCCCATGATGAGTAACTTCAAAACAAACCTTATGGTAAAGCTTTGCTTGTTGAGTATTTTTTTTAATTATTCTCAATAGTTGAGTCATTAGTTTTGGTGATGATTCAACTAGGGTTTTTGGTTTTCCTCCAAACTTTGCTTCACCAAAATTTCCAATCGGATGTGTTGTCAGTGTTGGTTCTTCTGTTTTACTTCTATGACGTGAAATAAATATTGCTTGTTTTGGTTTTAAACCTAGTTTATCTGATATTTCATTTTCTAAATTTTCGTGTTTTATTTTACTGTCATTTATTGTAACAATGATAACATTTTCCATACTAGAATTTTGATAAACTGGATTATTGAAGAATGTATCAATTTCCTCCCATTTTGATTGTTCTAAAAGTCCTTTTTTTATATTTGTACTTGCCATATCTACATTAGAAGAAATAATTAAAACACTTATGTTTTTCACCTTTGATAACGAAACAAAATAAATACTTTTTAAATTTACTATTTTATAAAATTACTATCTTTTTTTAGTAATTCTCTAATTCTTTGCATCCTTACAACAAAATGTATTCTGTCTTCCACATCACAGATTTTCGAAATGTATTGTAATTCTTCGACTTCTTGTTTAGTAGATAATAGCCCAATAACTATCATATTTTCAAATTATTTTTATATTATTTAATATATAATAGTTATTGTACAAATGTTGTCAAAGAAATATTACAAATTTGTCTATAAGAAATTATATCTAAAAAAAGTAATTTTGATTATATTAAAAGATATTCAAAAATATATCCCAATTAACATATCTTTATATATTAATATAGTTTATCTCTAATCAGGTCTTAACCATTTTATAATCGCAACCGTAAAACCTAGAATAATAGGTACCATTATAATGTAATAAATTAATGGAAATCTTCTAAGAAATAAAGTTAGATCAATTCCATAATAGTATAGTATTACAATTGATACAAATACAATTGGAATTACTAATGCAATAAGTAATGGCAATGATTCTCTATTCAATTTTTATCCCTTCTCTCCTAGATATATATATAAATTAACACTTTTTGGTATATTAACAAATATACATTTAATAATATTTATAATCTTTCTCAATAGGGGAATATTCCTTGGTTCCAGTAAATATTTCATTTATCGAACAATTTGTAAACCCGATATTCATATCATTAGGTCTATACTTGCCATCTCGTGTATCCCAATAAATTTCTATACTATTTGCATCAATAGCTAATACTATTCCTTTAAATTCTCTTCGTATACCATTTATATCCTTATAAATACGTTTCACTCTATCCCCAAGTTCAAATACATCATACAATGAGGGATATTCCTGAATTTTCTTTTTTCTTTGGTATTTCCCAACGATGTTCATCCTACCACCAACTGATATGATATGGTTTGTAATTTATGATATATAAAGCTCTGCTGTAAAAATGTCAAAAAGAAAAAATATAAGATTCATTCTTGGTTTCATATTTTATTTGGTTAAATATGAAAAGAGTTATTATATTAACAACGATTATTTTTCTATTTCTTGTATTTTTTATATTTTTTCAAGTTGAAAGATGTGAAGATACAATTAAAAATATTATCTATGTCGGAGGTAGCGGACCCGGAAATTATAGTAGTATACAAAGTGCCATAGATAATGCATCTGAAGGTGATACAATATTTGTTTTCAATGGGACATATTACGAAAATGTTATTGTAAATAGAACTATTAATATTATAGGTGAAAATAAAGAAAACACGATTATCAATGGGTCTATAAACAATGTGACTGATAACCTTTTAATTGTTTTTTACGTATCAGCAAATCATGTAAACATCAGTAGTTTTACTATAACAAATAATGTCATTGATTTTGACTTACCTCAACCCTCTATTTTTTCTATTGGAATTCTAATCAAAGCCAATAATACAACAATTCAAGGAAATATTATAAAAGAAAATACATTCGGCATATCATTAGATAATTCGTTTTATAATAATATAACTACTAACATTATGACAGATAATTTTATACAAATTAATCTGTTAGGGTCCTCTGAAAATATAGTTGAAAACAATGATATAACAAAAAATAATCAAAAACCAAGTAAATTTTTGCAAGTCAACGAAAGAGTATGTGTTTCCTTGGATATAGCCTATAATAACACAATTATTAATAATACAATTTCAAATATTTCTGGTATAGGTATTCAATCAACATCTACGTGCGAAAACAATTTATTATATTACAATAATTTCATAAATAACACAGAGAATGCAAACGATTCTGGAAACAACAGATGGGATAACGGTCAACAAGGTAACTACTGGGATGACTACAATGAAAGCGATAAAAACAACGATGGTATAGGTGACATATATTATAATATCCCAAATGGAAACAACAAAGACAAATTTCCATTGATGATGCCATATGACGGTACTTTTAGATTAAAAGAATTCTATGTTGACTACCAATCTGTTTTCACAATGCTTATTATTGGTATGATTTTAGTAATTATTTTTTTAATACCTATTGCATATTTATGGAATAAAAAAACAAAATTTTAAAAAAATAGAACTTAAGTTGATTTTAAAGTCCCAAGAACTGGTTCATATATCAAGCCTTTATCCATTAAAGAATTTAGTGCTTCTTCAATAGAATCCTTATCTAAACCTGCTTTTTCACATTTTTCGGTTATTATATCCCAGGGTGCTCCATCTTCACCTTCTACCTTTTTTATTACTTCCAAAACAATTTTTTCAGTTTCTTCAAAATTATCTTTTTTTTCAACTTCTTTATTTTTAACCTCTTTTTCAATTACTAATTCTTTTTCTTTTTTTACAAAATTTTCTTTTTTAGGTGTCTCTTCTAAATCAGGTAGAGCTTCTCGTCTAGGTTTTAAATACTGTAATGATTCGTATATAAGTCTAACGTACTTATTTACATCGATTTTAACATAAGACTTTAATGCTTCTACTATACCTTCTGATAATTCTATGCTATATCCAAGTTTTTTCAATTCCTGAGTATTTGATTGATCCATCTTCATTGCTTCCAAGATTGCCTCGATTCTATCTTTTGTGTTTTTAGAAGTTTCAAGAATCCACTTATCCCTAATATCAGCGCTAACCTCCATGATTTTTTCAGGTCGTACGGAAACATAAATTGTTCCTTCTTCAGGTGAATACGTTCGTGCTTTTCCAACAACCGCAACAAATGCGGGAACCTCAATTTTTGAAAGAGTATCAGTAACATCCTTTTGATACTGCCCAGAATAAATAGTAAAAACCCCTGTTGGATCAGATAAATGTGCTCTGAGTAGTTCCCCTTCTTCAGATATTTTTTCTACATCGGTAAGTACTCCTATAATAAATACACGATTAACCTTGGCACCAAGAGGTGTTACAACATAAGAAGGACTCATTTCTCCTTGTCCTTTAATTTCAACAGTTGAATCATTAAACTCTCCAGCAAAAATCCTCCAAGCAGTTTCACGTTTCATAATAACCCCTCTATTTCCCTGAATAATTTATCAGTTTCCTCTTTTATATCAAGATCAACTAATTTAGCTTCCTTTGAAATTATAGTAGTACCAAAATCATCAGCTAATGCATTACCTCTTAAACTAACTCTGTGAGCAAAAAGAGTTTTGTTTATAATATTTAATAATTCATTTTCATCAATATTTTTACATTCTTCAAGAGTTTTATCAAGAAGTTTTTCAGTAAGCTCTTTGTTTAAAATACCACTTACAGAACCAGTTCCATCATCCAAAACCAACTTGAGTCTTAAATCGATTTTACCATCAACTTTTCCATGTATGCTACATTCATTGTTCTGAAGAGTACGACTACACTGAGGGCAACGCTTAATAATACCTGAACCAGGTCTTATTTCCATAATGGTTCCTTCAACTTCAACATCAACTGCACCACGTCTTTCCACCAAAGTATGTATTGGCATCTTAATAATTTGTAGATCATTCTTTGAAATTTTACTTTTATCAAGTTTTTTAATAGTTGCTCTTTCATCAAAAGTTAATTGTGGTATACCTTTCCAAGATTTTACGTATCCACCAGTTATTCTAAGAACATCTCCTTCTTTTAATTTAAAATCATGCCATGAAGTAAATTGAGCTTTACCAGTCTCATCAGCAATAATACCCGAAAAAACTTTTTTTGTTTCACCATTTACTTCAGCCTCTTTTGTGTTTATCTCAATTATTCTAACAGTTACATCAACTGCTCCAATTCCTGAATGCAGATCTTTAAGTTTTAATTCCTTTGGTTTTAAAGAACTTTCAGGAAGTTTTTCTTCGTCAGTTTTTATAATTCTTGTCTGATTCCCTAAATTAATTTGAATACCATTTTGCCATTGTCTAGTATATGCATTTGATATTTCTAAAACATCTCCTTTTTCAAAATCAAATTCACTACTCCAAGCAGTAAAAGAAATGGAACCGCTTTCGTCCCCTAAAATTCCATAGAATATTTTTCGGTTATCACCTTTTACAGTTATTTCTTTAGGATTTACAGTAATTAAACGGCATAGTAAATTTACACTTCGTTCATTAGGTTGAAGTTCAGAAATAAGTTTTCGATTAGATGACTTTCCAGAAGTAAAAACTGCAACTCCGCCAAATTTTTTAATTAAGGTTTGTTTAGCTTGATCAATAGGAACGCCATATTCCATAAATCTGTTAAGCTCTTTTTCAATTTCTTCTCTTGAAATATCAATATCTATTCCACTTAAAGCATTTAAGACGTCATCTACATGAGGTGCAAGATCATCCTTAGTCACAATTTTTACCTCCCAAAAAACATGATTGTTTATTTGCTATATCAATGTATCCTTATTTTTTTTAATTAAATAAATGAAATATATAAATTTCTTATTAAAAAGATAAAAATTAATAAATATTAATTTTTTATCTATTTCAGAATCAATAAACTATATTTTAGTTTTTAATTTTTAAAAGTTAGGCTAAACCATAAATATTTTCTTCATCATCAATATCAATATTTTCAGAAATAGGTTTAGCTGGTAGCCCAGGCATAGTTGTAATCTTTCCAGTCATTGGTACAAGAAACCCAGCTCCTGCTGAGAATTTAATTTCTCTAACTGTTATTTTGAAACCCTCAGGTCTACCTAATAATTTCGAGTCATCTGAAAGTGAAAACTGTGTTTTAGCAATGCATACAGGAAGTTTATCTAATCCTAGTTCTTCACATAGTTTAATATCCTGCTCTGCAGTAACTGTATATGTAACTCTATCTGCTCCATACATTTTTTTTGCAATAGTTGCTATCTTTTCTTTCACAGGTTTATCCAAATCATACAAGTAGCGAAATTTTGATGGATTATTATGTATTAAACTTACCAACTTTCCAGCCAGTTCTATTCCTCCTTCTCCACCTTGCTTCCAAATATCTGCAACTGCAAAATCAATTTTTTTTATTTTACAGTAATTCTCTACAACGTCTATTTCCTTATCTTTATCATTTATATAATGGTTTAATGCTATAATTACTGGAATACCAAACATCGATATATTCTCTAAATGTTTGTCAAGATTAGATAAACCTTTTTTAACCGCTTCTAAGTCTTTTCCATGGCCATGTCTTTTTAATGCTTTTATACTTACAACCATTACAACTGCATCTGGCTTTAAATTACCAATTCTACAAACAATATCAAAAAATTTTTCTGCACCAAGTTCTGAACCAAAACCCGCTTCTGTAACAACATAATCTACAAGTTTTAAAGCCATCTTAGTTGCAATCAAACTATTTGTTCCATGAGCAATATTTGCAAAAGGTCCACCATGTACAAAGGCTGGGA